>CZRL01000072.1_pt1 | contig 3674 bp, 3 predicted proteins | sample 734451 | NCBI WGS metagenome assembly CZRL01 (sample SAMEA3597868, study PRJEB11362) | hydrothermal vent metagenome | biome: marine hydrothermal vent biome; feature: marine hydrothermal vent; material: ocean water | place: Atlantic Ocean | collected 2010-09-19/2010-10-04 | reverse complement strand
CTCGCCGCGGGCCACGTTAAAACTGACGCCTTTGACAATCGGCAAAAGACTGTCATCGTCCCTGCGGGCACTGATCTTGAGGTCATCAACCTCGAGCAGAACACTCATGAAATCATTCTCTTGGCCAACTTACCGCCAGAATGGGCAGAGATATCATCCACAATCATATTCACTGATATCGTGAGAGTTGCAATAGCAAGCGATGGCACTATCGGCGCAATCGATCCATAGATCAGACCCGGAAGGTTTTCTTTGACCATGCTGCCCCAGTCCGACATGGGCGGCTGCACCCCGAGCCCCAGAAAACTCAGTGCGGAGATAAACAAGATGATCCAGACAAAGCGCAGACCAAAATCAGTCGCGAGCGGCATCGCAATATTCGGCAGAATTTCCCGGGTGATAATCCACCACAAGCCTTCCCCACGCACCCGGGCCGCCTCAACAAAGTCACTGACCATAACGTCCTGGCCCAGCGAACGCGCAATGCGAAACACGCTGGCCGCATAAATAATTCCAGTCAACAGGATCAGCAGAGGAATCGTGCTGCCCAAGGCAGCAATCATGACAAGCGCCAACATCAATGAGGGTATGGCAAGCACTGCATCGTTTAGCCGACTCAAAGTCATGTCGAGCAGTTTGCTGCCGACGGCTGCTGCTATGCCCAATGTGACGCCGATGACGTACGCCCAAAGGGTCGCAATAAACGATATACCAATGGTCGTTCTTGCGCCATAGAGGATACGGGACAGGGTGTCCCGACCCAAATAGTCGGTCCCAAGGTACACGATTTTACTGGGCGGCTGAAAATCAGTGTCCGGATACTCGTCGCCCCCCGGCACCATGAAAAGCTCCTCGTCGAGAATGTCCCCTTCGTAATAAGGGGAGATCATTGGCCCTATGGCCACTATGATTGCCCAGAATATCAGGACTACAACACCGGTTTTACCTGCCCAGCTGAGTTTGATCTTTCGCTTGGGCGGTGCGTCAGGCAGTTCGTCGAACTGCGTTGTCTGACTATTGTTTTGTGTTATGTCGGACATTGCCGACTCCGTTACTTGGGGTGACGCAGGCGCGGGTTAGACAGAATTGAAGCCATGTCGGCGATAAAGATCAGGACGACATAAACTGTACAGAAAATCATCGCACAGGCTTGGACCAGCGGCGGGTCCCTCAGAAGAACGGCTTCGATCATCAATTTAGCCAACCCGGGATAGGCAAAGATCGTCTCGACCACGACGACCCCGCCGACAAGCCATGCAAGATTCAGCGCAATTACATTAACGATCGGGCCGATTGCATTCAACAACGCATGCCGCAAGATAATTTTCCTGCGTGGCACCCCTTTGAGAATCGCCATTTCAATATAGGGCGAACTCATCACATTCAGTACCGTTGCCCGTGTCATTCGGATAATCTGAGCCGACACAACAATAACCAAAGTCAAGATTGGCATCGCTAAGGTCTTAATCAAAAGCCAACCGGATTCACCACCCCTCAGAAAAACGATAGAGGGCAGCCACCCCAGGTAAACCGCGAAAATTAATACCAGAAATGTTGCCACGAGAAACTCAGGCACTGATATCAGACTCAGCGTTGAGAACGTCACCGTGCGGTCAAGTCGCGTTCCCGGGTGCATCGCGGCGATCAACCCGAGAAATAATGAAATAGGAATTGCAATGACTGACACCCAAACGGTAAGGCGGAGGGTGTTCATAGCTCGCGGTCCCAACATCTCGACGATCGGCGTGCCTAATCCGGCACCCAGACCCGCCTTGGAAATGCCCAGGTCCCCTAGGGCGACGTTGCCGAGCCAGACCAGATACTGAATGTGAGCAGGCTTATCCAGTCCCAGTTTTTCACGAAGCGCTGCGGTGTTTTCAGGGGTTGCCATCTGCCCCAACATAATCTGTGCGATATCTCCAGGCAACAGATTGGTCATGCCAAAAATCATCAATGAAACCACCCACAAGGTGACAATGCTGATACCTATCCGACCAACAATCGCGCGCCAAAGCATGATGAGTTAATCAAATAACATGGTTTAAGGGCACTCCAAAAAAAGGAGCCCGCACGCGAACGTGCGGACTCCTTTCAATAACATTGCTACCTTTAACTTAAGCTTCTTAACTTAAGCCTCTCTCCAGATGTGCTCGGCCCAGCCGTTCCCACCAAAAGCACCAAGAGGACAGTTCGAGAAGCCATGAATCTTGCTGTTATGAGCATCCAGCACGTTCGTGTGATAGGGAATGATGATTCCGCTCTGAGTACTCACCAGCTTTTGCATCTCACAGTGCATCTCATGCCGTTTGACTGGATCAGTCTCAGCAAGCGAGTCTTTTAATAGCTGACCCATACGATCACTGTTCCAGAAGGTATCGTTCCAGTTGCCATTGGGACCAAACTGAATGGCCATCATTGCGTTCGCGGTCGGGCGCATGTTCCAAGACACCACGTTCAGCGGCTCTTTCATCCATACTGCACCCCAGTAACCATCAGTCGGAACCTTTTTGAGCTTCAGGTTGAAGCCGATCTTCTTGAGGTTGGCCTGCATGAGAAGGCAGGTATCCTCGATAGCACCGGAAACCGGTGCAACAAACAACTCGGCCTCTGAATATCCGGACTTGTTGAGGTGCCACTTGGCCTGATCCGGGTCATACGGAATTTGCGGCAGTTCATGACAATGATCAGCGCCATAAGCGATGTTGATCGGATGGTCGTTACCCAGTGTGCCGTGACCTTTCAGGTACGTCCGGACAATCCGCTCACGATCCTGGATTAACCGCAGTCCCTGAACCAGATCGTCATTGTCGCCAGGTGCTGTATTCTTCAGACAGCAGATACCACCATACACGCCTGACGGCACTGACAGGACTGTGTTCCCCGATTCCTCAATCTTCTTGATCATTTTGGCGCTCGGTGTGATCACCATGTCAACACTACCAGCAAGCAACGCGTTTAGGCGTGCGTTCGGATCGGTGATCGCCGTGATCTCGATACTATCGAGATGCTGACCGGTATCCCGCCAATAGTTCGGATTACGCACATGGTTCGACTTCACGCCGGCCTGGAATTCTTCAGTCAGATAGGGCCCCGAGCCCACCAGCGGATTGTCTTTTTTGACGATCTTGGCTTGCGGCTGTGTGAGCTTGAACGGCATATCTGCATCGGGTGAAGACAGGGTCAGTTTGACGGTGTGGCTATCAACCGCTTTCCACTCTTCTACCAAGGTGAAGAACGCCCCTATCGAAGACGGCGATCCCTCTGCAATGTGACGGTTCATACTCCATACGACGTCGTCCGCTGTTAGCGCTGAGCCATCGTGGAATTCAACGCCTTGGCGGATCTTGAAGGTGTACTCTGTCGCATTACTGTTCACCGACCATTCTTCGGCCAACTCAGGATTCACACTCATGTCGCTCCAGATTTGGATCAGGCCATTATTCTTCGTATTTGCGCGGGTGTAATCGATGGTTGATGTGCCGAGCATCGGATCCAAGGTGTCATCTGGGCCATGCAGGTTCGACGCAAAGGTGACGGAGCCGCCCCGAGTCGGAGTTGCTGCCAACGCGCTGGAAGACACCAATAAACTGCCAGCCGTTGTCGCCGATAAACCGAGCGCACCCATCGCTGCCAGAAACTCACGACGATTGATAAGACCATCGCGATGCATCTGT
>CZRL01000016.1_pt1 | contig 7323 bp, 5 predicted proteins | sample 734451 | NCBI WGS metagenome assembly CZRL01 (sample SAMEA3597868, study PRJEB11362) | hydrothermal vent metagenome | biome: marine hydrothermal vent biome; feature: marine hydrothermal vent; material: ocean water | place: Atlantic Ocean | collected 2010-09-19/2010-10-04 | reverse complement strand
TCGCTTAAGGGGAATCCGAATATCGCCACAGCTGGCAAGTCCGATCGCGAACCGGGATTTCGGGGGTGGGTCGATTACTGGCGTAACCCGCTTTGGTGTTTCGCGCTGTTTTTTGTTTACTTGGCGTTATTGCCGATCTTAGGCATGCTGATTGACGGAATACTCTTTGTCTATGTGCTGATGGGCGTCCTCGGGGGCTGGGACGGTAAAAAGCCTCTGACTCACGCCTACATCGCCGTGCTGACCATTGGTTTCATGTGGAGTTTGTTCACCTTCGGCCTTGGCGTGATGCTGCCTTCGGGTATCTTCATGGATCCGATTTAGGGGGCAGGTCGTGGTTATCGACAATATTCTTGCCGCCATCGATGTGCTGGCCAATGGCCACGCCTTATTATTAATGGCAGTGGGTGTTGCCGCCGGATTGATCGCCGGCGCGATTCCCGGTTTTACCATCGCCATGGCGGTAGTGCTGACTTTGCCGTTCACTTATGGGATGTCGGCACACTTGGGGCTGGCGACCATGGTCAGCGTTCTTGTTGGCGGTCTGTCGGGCGGCCTGATGGCGGGAATATTGACCGGCATACCCGGTACGCCATCGTCGGTGGCGACCACCTTCGACGGCTTTCCCATGGCCAGAAATGGTGAACCGGGCTTGGCACTCGGTATTGGCGTGTGGTCGTCTTTTTGCGGCGGCATTATCAGTGCCGTTCTGCTGATGACCATGGCGCCGCAGCTTGCCAAGATTGGGCTGGAATTCAATCCATGGGGCTATTTTATGCTGGTGATGTTCGCGCTCACCATCACCGCTAGCCTGGCTGGCAAGAATATGATCAAAGGTCTGATCGCTGGCGCATTGGGGCTATTGCTCAGAACCGTCGGCGAAGACGAAGCCGCCGGCATGGCGCGCTTTGATTTTGGTTCTGATGCTTTGCTGGGGGGTTTTGACTTCATCGCCGTTCTGATCGGGCTTTTTGCTTTCAGCCAGTTGTTGAATGATGTCCGCGATCCCGAAAAGGCGAAAAAATCGCTCACCCAACGGAGCACGATTCAGGTCAAGATCGAACATCGCCGCGCCATCGCCGAAATTCTAAAACGCTGGACCATCGTCGTCCGATCTTCGCTGATCGGCGTGTTTACCGGTATTCTGCCCGGCGCCGGGGGCTCCATCGCCAACATTCTTGCCTATGACCAAGCCAAGAAGGCATCCAAGTACCCGGAAAAATTTGGCACCGGAATCGCTGACGGCATCATCGCGCCGGAAAGCTCCAACAACGCGGTCGAAGGCGGGGCGCTGATCATCCTGATGGCCTTGGGTATTCCCGGTGACGTGACCGCGGCGATCATGCTCGGCGCGTTGCTGATGAACGACGTTGTGCCCAGTCCGTCATTCATCTCCGATGAACCGGTACTGGCTTATTCCATCTTCATCTCGTTTTTCATCGCCACCTTCATGATGCTGGGGCTGCAATCGGTGATGTTGAGAATCTTCGTTCGGGTCACCAAGATTCCGATGTACGTACTGGCAAGCATCATCTTAGGATTCTGCGGCATCGGCGTCTTCGCACTGCATAATGTCGGCTTTGACCTTTGGACCTTGTTATGGTTCGGGATTCTTGGTTTCACCATGCGGCATTTCGGGTTCCCCCTGGTGCCGATGATCTTAGGGGTCGTGCTGGGTAACATAGCCGAATTGAACTTGGCCCGGGCGTTGGCGATCACGCCTGACCTGACGCCCTTCTTCACCAGGCCGTGGTCGCTGTTCTTCATGATTATCACCATATTTTCTGCCCTGTTTCCGATGTTCCAGGGGCATCGGATCAAAGAAAAGGCCTGGACCCTGTTCTATTTGCCAACGGCGTGTTTTGCCGTCTCTTTGCCGTTGTTCATGATGGGTGGGGTCACCCGGCCGGCGCTGGCGGCGTTCTTGTTTTGCTTTGGCACCTATCTGTTGTGGCAACGGAAACAAAATGGCTGGCGGTATAAGGCATAGCTACGGGCTAGGTCTGGACCTACACCCAAACCCGGCGAACATTGGACATCTCAAGGCAAACAAGTACAGTCATGTTTATAAAGATTTCGATATTCAAGTTGTGGAGTACAAGGTTAACGAAAGTTGATGAATAGGTCAGAAAGCAGTAACTAACCTAATCTCCCCACCAAATCCTCTGCTCTTAAATGCGTATAGCGCATCAGCATCTTGGTATCTTTGTGGCCTGTAATCGTAGCGACCTCTACAGGGTTTAATCCTTTGTGTTCCTTTCTCCCCCTAAAGTAGCCAAAAACTGAGGCACTGCCCTGGTATTCAGATATATTTGCCTAGGACTATAGTAATAACCATCTATTTGGTAGATAGCGAGGAACAATGTCGAATTACAGCACTCTCAAGGCGCGTATAAACAGTGGAGAAGTCATTCTTCTTGATGGCGCAATAGGTACCCAGCTGCAGAACATGCATGCGCCCATGAACAATCAGGCATGGGCTGCAGCTGCGCTGGAGACACATCCATTTACCGTACGTAAAATGCATGAGAATTATATTCATGCCGGTGTCGATGTGATTACAACTAATACCTATTCGGCGGGCCGTCAAAACCTGGAGCCGCTCGGCTTAACGGATAAACTGGAAGAACTGAACCTACGTGCCGTGATGCTCGCTCAGGATGCGAGAGATGTCTGTGCGAAAGACAGGCCTGTCTACATTGCTGGATCGGTATCAAATTTTGGTCTGATCGCTGGCGGAGAGGCGGGATGGAAAGAGTTCGTTCGAAACGAAAGGGTGATGAATCGCCGTTCTGAGACTTCGGATGCCCAGGCCCAAGCTAATTTACACGAGCAAGCAGAGATACTGGCTGAAGCGGGCGTTGATTTGCTGGTTGCGGAAGCCACTGGCAGTACAGAGCAAAGATACTGGGTGATTGAAGCCTGTGTATCCACGGGATTGCCTGTCTGGGCAGGATTCAAGTGTCGTCTCGATTCACATGGCGAGTTGAAGGTTGGCTATCGGTCGGAAGATTCGTTTGAATCTTCTCTGGACACTTTGTTGGCATTGGGTGCGGAAGTGGCAACCATTTTCCATTCAACCGTAGAAGCGACTTCCGCGGCCTTGCCTGTAATGCAAAAGCACTGGGATGGGCCGATTGGCCTTTATCCAGATGCGGACCGTAGCGATTATGTCGCAACATATCGTGACGCGACAACCGAGACGGCGGTTTCACCCGAAGCGTATATGGAAATCACCAAAAATTGGGTGGAGCAGGGTGCGCAGATTATTGGTGGGTGTTGTGGTTTTGAGATTGAATATATACGACCGTTACGGGAAGCTTTGCCAGAGAAACTGTAGTTATACGTATCGAGTTCTAAATTGCCCAATGTTCTTTATGGTGGATATTTCACAGGGTCAACCCAATCAAACTCAAATAGTGGAAAGCGAGGAAACAATAATTCTGTCCCACAAATCCAGTATTTCAAATTCCAACAACGCTAAGTTGTTGAATTAATGGTGGGCGCGGCTGGATTTGAACCTCCGGCCCCTGCCTCCAGAAGGCAGAGCGCTCCTCACCAACAGTCCTAAAACCCCTTAAATAACAGGCTCCGACTCCACGCAAACGGACCTGAAGGGACTGGAGAGGACTGGAATGGACCCAGTTTCAGCACGTTTTCAGCACACTAACTGAGGGGTGTACCCACCCCCATCGAGTTCTCATTTGTTTGCATATATTGTCCCCACACAACGGAGGGAATTCTGAGACTCCAGATTTAGCTCTCAAAGCTTTTAACTGGTAACGAGTAGGAGCCGCATGCCTAAGCCGTTTGGCGGGCTTTTGCTGTTAATTCTGTTGGAAAGCCGCATTCTCGTGGCACGGATGTGCATAGAGCGTCTGACGCAAGGGTCCGCAATATAGCGCGAGGCCAGGCGGGTCAGTTAACATCCGCCAGTAGTAGTAATTTGCGTTCGCAAATCTGGATAGGATGCTGAGTTATTTTCTCAAAACGACCTATAAATGAGCATAGTGGCAAACAGCATTAACGCGGACCGTAGGGTACACGGCTGGTGTGCGCTTTGTCGGTCACGTTGCGGGTGTATTTCGATAATCCGCGATGGCCGATTGACTGCGGTTGAGCCGGACCGCGACCACCCCACCGGTCGATCACTGTGTGCCAAGGGTCATGCGGCGCCGGAACTGGTCTACAGTGCCGATCGGATACTTTACCCGATGAAACGGACCCGACCGAAAGGGGCCAGTGATCCGGGCTGGTCTCGCATCAGCTGGGATGAGGCACTCGACACTACGGCGTCGCAGTTGCTGGAAAACGCCCGCCAATTTGGCCCAGAGAGCGTCGCCTTTGCCATTACTACCCCGAGCGGTACTGCCATATCGGACTCTATCCACTGGGTCGAGCGGTTGATGCACGCCTTTGGCAGCGCTAACAACTGCTACGGGACGGAGATCTGTAACTGGCATAAAGATGTGGCACCTACTTACACATTTGGCACCGGTGTTGGCGTGCCTGACCTTGACCATGCTGGCTGTATTCTTCTGTGGGGATATAACCCGAATGGCTCCTGGTTGGCACAGGCGCAACGCCTCGCGGACGCCAAACGTCGTGGGGCGCGCACTATCGTGGTGGATCCTAGACGAAGCGGACCTGGAGTGAAGGCCGACCAATGGTTGCAGGTTCGCCCCGGTACCGACGGCGCGCTCGCACTCGGCCTTGCCCATCTGATAATTGCAGAAGGCAACTACGACGCCGACTTCTTGCGTCGGCAAAGCAATGGTCCGGCGCTGGTTCACTCTAAGGAAAAGCGGTTGCTGGTCGAAGCAGACCTTTCTCGAAACGGATCTATCTCCGCTTGCGTAGGCTGGGATCAAGCGTGTTCAGCCCCCGCGCTGCTAGGCCGGGCGGTATCTACAGGCGGTTCTTTACCCGACTGGCTTCTCGAAGGTGAAGTCGAAGTCGACACTCTGAATGGACCGGTTGTTTGTCGACCGGTTTTTGACCATTACACCGTAATGTGTAAGGACTATGCGCCGTCGAAAGTCGAGACCATCACGGGTGTACCCGCAGTTCAGGTGATTGAGACGGCTAGGTTGATCTGGGCATCTCGACCCGTGTCATGGTATGCCTGGTCCGGTGTGGGCCAGCATACCAACGCAACCCAGACGGCCCGTGCAATTACGCTGCTTTATACGCTGACGGGGAGTCTCGGACGGGTCGGAGGCAATTACCAGGCTGCCAGGTTGCCGGTTCCTGATCTATCAGGTTTGGCGCTGAGGACTTCGCGTCAGCGGGCTTTGACACTCGGTCTTGCCAGTAAACCACTGGGACCGCCGAAGGACAGTTGGTGTACGTCGGACGATCTCTATCGTGCGATCATCGAAGCCGACCCCTATCCTGTGCGCAGCCTGCTGACTTTTGGCGCAAACCTGCTTGTTTCACATGCGGGAACCCGTCGAGGTGCCGAAGCACTGAAGATGCTCGACTTTCAGGTGCATGCCGATCTGTTTCTCAACCCAACTGCTGCATACGCGGACATCTTTCTGCCGGTCAATTCGCCTTGGGAGCGCGAGGTGCTGCGGGCGGGGTTTGAGATCAGCCCTCAGGCCCAGTCATGGGTTCAGTTAAGGCCCGCGGTCATTCCGAGCCGCGGTGAGTCGCGTGACGACGGCTGGATCGCATTCCAGCTCGCTAAGCGCCTGGGGCTAAGCGATGCTTTCTGGGGCTGTGACCAGGAGGCTGCGCTGCGCGAATACGCGTCAGCAACGGGCCTCTCGTTGGAGACACTCCGCGCCAACCCTCAAGGGATGAATGCTGATCCTGAATCTATCCAGGATGCCAGTCAGGAGGTCGGTTTTGCCACGCCCAGCGGGCGAATTGAGATCTGGTCCGAGACGTTCAGGACTCACGGATATTCACCCCTGCCGGATTACGTTGAGCCGGCGCTCAGTCCAGTAAGTCGACCCGAACTACTGGCTGAGTTTCCGCTGGTTCTGGGCTCCACAAAGCCTCATCAGTTCTGCCACAGTCAGCATAGAAACTTGCCATCTTTACGTCGTATGTTGCCGGATCCTGTCATGGAGATACACCCGGACGCTGCCCGGGCACGTGATATTCAAGATGGCGACTGGGTCCGGATTAGCACACCGTCAGGTAGCGCCCATGCGCGTGCGCGATTGAATGTTTGGCTACGGTCCGACACGGTGATGGGTCAGCATGGCTGGTGGCAGGCGTGCGAAGCACTCGGCAAACCAGGATACCCGGTACTTGGTGAGCACAGTGCGAATTTCAATCTGCTTGTGGATGATATGGAAGCTGACCCAATCAGCGGTTCTGTCCCGCACCGATCCGGGCTGTGTCAGGTCACACGACTTGCCAAGCAGCAGGATCTAGAAGAACTGGAAGGGACAGGAATAGATCCCAGCTCAGCACAATTGCAGCAAACTAACAATTTGTAGCAGAAAGGGGTCATTTAAAATGGCCTAAAAGCAGTGGAAAATGGTGGGCGCGGCTGGATTTGAACCAGCGACCCCTGCCGTGTGAAGGCAGAGCGCTCCTCATCAATAGTCCTAAAACGCGTTAAATAACAGGCTCTGACTCCACGCAAACAGCCCTGAATAGACCGGAGAGGATAGTAGCAGACCCAGTTTCAGCACATCTCGGCATTATTCGTTGACGGTTAATTGGTTCGATCTCTGTCTACAGTCGGGAAGTAAGATCAGAGCTCCCATTACGCAAACAAATAGGGTTAGGGGCCCGAATCCTTTGAAACCAACTGCGAGATAGAGCCACCCTCCAAGGACAGACGCCGTGAGCCAACCGATACTAGCCACAGAACTGTTCAAGCCCATGATAACTCCCCGTACTTCTGTAGGTACGTCAGCCAAGGCGGCCATCAACGGTGGGCGAGATAAAGCGTTAAATAGGGAAAATCCAATCCCGAGAAATGCAGTGGTTACGAGACCCGGAGTCCAAAGGAACCACGCTAGTGCGAAACTACCAGACAGCAATAGCATCCCTGCACTGCTCACTCTGCGAAAAGGAAACTTGTCTGCGAGTTGTCCGCCCAAAAGGGTGCCGGTGATGTTGCCAACGGCAAATCCTGCCAACGGTAAAGCAATTGCTTCAATTTCAAGACCATATATAGTTCGCAAAAATGATGGATAATAAAAAGTAGCCAGTCCAAAGCCGATTCGCTCCATGATCAATGAGCTAAAAAGGCGTACGACAGGAGCCTTTAAGGCTTGCCTAAGTGTCAGTTGTTTAGAGCTGCCCCGCTTGTTTATACCCCACGGCCGTTTTGAATTATTGTTTGCGTTAATTGAA
>CZRL01000076.1_pt1 | contig 10134 bp, 6 predicted proteins | sample 734451 | NCBI WGS metagenome assembly CZRL01 (sample SAMEA3597868, study PRJEB11362) | hydrothermal vent metagenome | biome: marine hydrothermal vent biome; feature: marine hydrothermal vent; material: ocean water | place: Atlantic Ocean | collected 2010-09-19/2010-10-04 | reverse complement strand
AAAATTTGCCAACCCGTTTTATGCGGGACACCGAGGTTTTATTGACGATGTCATCTTGCCGCGGGATACCCGAGTGAGAATTTGTCGATCGCTGCGTATGCTGGAACGGAAGCGCTTAAAAAATCCCTGGCGTAAACACGGGAACATACCCTTGTAGCGACGGTACCGACTGTGTTGAAGCACAGCGATAATTAGGCGCTAGGTCGTAATAGCGAGGACCGTTTAAGTGCCTGATACAGTTTCACGTTCCAAGTGTCGCGGCACGATCGCGTAATAGAAATTTTTGTATTTTGCCAGTAGAAGTCTTGGGCAAGGGACCAAAAACCACGCTGCGCGGCGCTTTGAAGTGGGCTAGATGTTGACGACAATAATCAACTATCTCGGCCTCAACTGCGGACGTTCCATCGTGCAGTGTCACAAAGGCACAGGGTGATTCTCCCCACTTTGGGTCAGGACGTGCAACAACGGCAGCTTCAAGGATGTCAGGATGCCGGTAAAGCACTTCCTCTACTTCCAGACTGGATATGTTTTCCCCCCCCGAAATAATGATGTCTTTGGAACGATCTTTGACTTCGATGTAGCCGTCAGGGTGACGTACCGCGATATCTCCGCTGTGGAACCAACCGCCAGAAAAACATGCATCGGTAGCTGCGGAATTTTTTAGATACCCCTTCATCACGGTATTACCACGCACCATGACTTCGCCGAGGGTCTGGGCATCCCAGGGAACATCTTCCATTGTTTCAGGGTCTTTGACAGTTCCACCTTCTAGGGTTCCGTAGTGCACACCCTGGCGAGCTATCTTTGCTGATCGTTGTGTCGTCGAAAGTTCTGGCCAATCCACCTGTGGAATGCAAATCGTTGCTGGCCCATAGGTCTCGGTGAGCCCGTACAAATGTGTGACTCGAAACCCATGTTCTTCCATTGCCTCGATTACTGCAGAGGGTGGTGCAGCACCGCCGGTTGAGATTTCAACGATTTGAGGGAAGGTGCATTTTTGATCGGCCCGCGCGTTAGCGAGCATATTGAGTACGATAGGGGCGCCACACATATGAGATACCTTTTCCTCTCGAATGAGTTGAAAGATAACTCCGGGGTCCATTTGCCGCAGGCATACATGGGTTGCCATTGCTGCGGTCACAGCCCATGTAAATGTCCAGCCATCACAGTGGAACATCGGCAGAGTCCAAAGGTATACGGAATCGCGGCTCAATCCGACGGTATTCATGTTGGCCATGGCGCTTAGGTAGGCGCCCCGGTGATGATAGACACAGCCCTTGGGGTCGCCAGTGGTGCCCGATGTGTAAAGCAAAGACAATGCTTGCCATTCGTCTTGCGGTTCATCCGCCACAAAGGAACTTGAACCTTCGGAAAGCAAAGATTCGTAGGCCGTTTTACCATTGGGGTCACTTAGGCCATCATCAGAATCTCCAATCTGCACGATGAGGATGTCGCGGTTCAGGTCTTTAATAACCGTTTCCAAGACATCGGCAAAGGCCAGATCGGCAAGCAACACCTTCGCTTCTCCATGATCTAGGATAAACCGAATTGTTTTAGGGTCGAGGCGAACGTTTAGCGAGTTCAGTACCGCCCCCATCATAGGAATTGCGTTATGAGCCTCCAGCATCTCCGGAGTGTTACCAGCCAAGATCGCGACACAGTCGCCGTGCCCAATACCTCGTCCGCGAAGAGCTGACGCTAACTGGCAAGATCGCTGCCAGAATTGGGCATAGGTAAATCTTTGCGTTCCGTCAATGATAGCGGTGCGCTCCGGGACAACTTGCGCAGCCCGTCGCAGAAAACTTACAGGGGATAGGGGCTCGAAATTGGCTGTGTTTTTTTGTAGCCCCGCTTCAAAGATTGACATCTTAGAATCCTCCTAATTGAGACCGGAAACCCGCCAGCAGTGTAAAGCGTTACGGTTTTGCGTTCAGGCCCGTGTTCGAAATCCGGCACCAGTTCATTTTATCCTTATGCGGAGGATTGGGAAACGGATCGTCAGTTTGGTGCAATACTCGACCGACAAACAGCAGGCGGCGCTGTAAAACGGTAGGACTGCCAGCGGGACAGTCGCGTCGGCACAGCGGGGTTAGAATTGGAGTGAATATTCGATTATTCGGGTCGGAGAAAATAAGGAGGCAAGACTAAGGCGATGCGCATACCTTTTGGCGTTACCTATGACAGGATTAAAGCTGGCGATGTATTTGAACATCGATTGACCGTCACTGAAACACACCTGGTGACGGCTGCCGGCATGTTTGGAGATTTTAATCCTCTACATGTTGATGAACTGTTTGCAACCCACTCTTTATACGGGACTCGAATACTCCATGGACCTTTCACAGCCGCTTTAATGTCGACTGCTATCGGCCTGTACTTTGCGGGCACTGCAATCGGGTTTCTCGAACACAACTGTCGTTTTATTGCTCCAGTACGCCCGGGTGACACACTGAACACAAAATGGAGTGTTACCGGTAAGATCGATAAGATCAAGCACGATGGTGGCATTGTTGAATTAGCAGCTGTTTGTGAAAATCAAGATGGTGTACGCGTAGCAGAAGCTGAGGGCAAAGTTTTGGTGAGGTCGGGCGATGAGGGCTCACCCTCGTGAATGCTAGGGCAGCAAGCCTTCGTCAATATATCCCTGCGGATCAGAACGACCTGGTCGAGCTATGGTCAGTGTGTGGGCTGCTACGACCTTGGAACGACCCACTGGAGGATATACACCTGTGTGTAACCACGCCGTCATCGGAGTTAGTTGTAGCAGATTCTGCCGGTCAGCTGATTGGTAGCGCCATGCTTGGACATGATGGACATCGCGGCTGGGTATATTACTTAGCAGTCCATCCAAACTGGCAGCGAAACGGCATCGGCCGGTCTCTAATGTCCTACGCAGAAGGGTGGATGGATCAGCGCCAGGTACCGAAAATCCAAGCCATGATTCGGGCAGACAACCTGCCGGTTCGAGGGTTTTATAAGCGCCTCGGGTACCAGGATGATGATGTACAAGTGATGGAAAAATTCCTAAACGAGCGAAGCAAGTCAAGTGTTTGACTCGGCAAGGTATAGGCTAAATGAGCAGTATCATGGGCCCCATTTTAGTAATTGTCTCCCGTAACAATTGTTGCAATTTTCTTGTCACGGCGGGACCATGAAAGTAACATCACCGTAGAGCAATAGAGCTAGGAAGCTTTCAACTCAGAACGAGGAACCGCATGCTGACAGGGAGTATGGTTGCGATGGTCACGCCCATGAACGGCGATGGCTCGATTGATTGGGCAGGACTTGAGCGCTTGGTGGAGCATCACGTGGCGCAAGGCACAGATGCTATTGTGTCGGTAGGCACCACAGGCGAGTCGGCAACTTTGGATCATGGTGAACATGCGGAGGTAATAGAGAGGACGGTAAAGGCTGTGGCCGGCCGCATACCCGTTATTGGAGGCACTGGATCCAACTCAACGGAAGAAACAATCGTGATGACCCGAAGCGCCCAAGAAGCGGGTGTAAGTGCGTGCCTGCTGGTGGTGCCGTATTACAACAAGCCCCCACAGGAGGGCTTGTATCAACACTTTAGGTCGATCGCAGAGGCGGTCGCTGTACCACAAATTCTTTACAACGTACCGGGGCGTACCGGCGTGGACATGGACAACGACACCACATTGCGTCTGTCTGAGATCGATAATATTGTGGGGATTAAGGATGCGACGAACGATCTTGATCGAGGCGCAGATTTGATCAAAAGAACCGCGGACAATTTTGCGGTCTACTCTGGCGAGGACGGCACAGCCTGTGGGCTGATGCTGGCTGGTGGCCAAGGAACAATATCTGTTACCGCAAATGCTGCGCCCCGGTTGATGCACGAGATGTGTACAGCCGCGGTTATGGGTGATAAAGAAACTGCACTGCAAGTTGACGGGCAGTTGCGGGACTTACACACGGCGATGTTCGTGCAGTCGAACCCAATTCCGGCAAAGTGGGCTGTGTCTCAGCAGGGCCTCATTGGCGCTGGGATTCGATTACCATTAATTGAGCTTGATAGTAGTTATCACGATACCGTGAAGGCGGCGATGACCATAGCGGGAGTTCTCTGAATTTTGGGACAGCTCAGTTACCACAATCCTCCGAAAATCCAATGAAACGAACCGGGTCTCTTTATTCTGGCAAAGCCAAATCTCTTTTTTTGACTGAAAATCCGAAACTTCTGGTGATGGAGTTTCGCGATGACACCTCGGCGTTCGATGGGGAACGAATAGAAAAACTAGATCGCAAAGGCATGGTAAATAACCGGTTTAACGCGTTCGTACTCGAGAAATTGGAAAGTGCAGGTGTTGCTACCCATTTTGAGAAATTGCTGAGCGATACGGAGTCGCTGGTTAAGTGTCTTGAGATGATCCCAGTGGAGTGTGTCATTCGGAATATCGCTACCGGTTCGCTATGCAAGCGGTATGGAATCGACGACGGTCTTGAACTTGATCCCCCCACGTTCGAGTTTTTCCTAAAGGATGATGCCCGTCACGACCCGTTGATTAACGATTATCACATCCAAAGTTTCGGTTGGGCTTCTACTGGTGAGGTAGAGGTAATGAAGAAAGTAACGTTCCAAGTCAATGATGCGCTTGGAGAGCTGTTTCGGTCTGAGGGGATGATCTTGGTCGACTTTAAGGTCGAATTCGGGCGTTTCGAGGGCGAATTGTTACTGGGAGATGAATTTACGCCCGATGGATGCCGATTATGGGATATGGAAACTCGGAAGAAACTCGACAAGGACCGCTTTCGGCGGGGCTTGGGCGGTGTGGTTGAAGCGTATGAGGAGGTGGCTGCCCGATTGGGCGTTGATTTGGAGACGCCAATTGGCGACTGAACGCCGAGCGTTTGTTGTTAAGCAGTGCTGATATTCCCAGGCGGACCAGCGGCATCCGCGTTTCGCCTGCAAAAGCGCCTCCTTTCGATTCGTGAAAGAGTACCCTCAGCGGCGAACCTGAGCGCGTATTTCCTGTATTTGGTTGACCTCGAGGGTGAGCTGCCCGTAGGTCATCGACACGTTCTCGAGAATCTGCTCGGCTCCGCACCGGCACCCGGTGTTGAGGACATCTCAGAAGACACCTTGAAATACACAGCGTTTCCGCGCCTCGGAACGGTGTCGCCGTGGTCGACGAAGGCGACAGACATTATTCACCGATGTGGTCTTGGTCAGGTGCGACGAGTCGAACGAGGCATTGTCTGGCAGGTTGAAGTCACTAGTGTCTGCGGTGGGCAGGAAATCGCAGCGTTTCTCCACGACCCCATGACCGAGTCGGTCATTGTTAATGATTCTGATCTTGAACAGATTTTCCAGCAGACGGATGCTGCGCCATTAGAGTGGATGGAAGTTCTTAACGGCGGCCATGAATCCCTTGCTAAAGCAAGTCGTGAATTCGGTTTTGCTTTTTCTGACGACGAGCTGAACTACGTAATCGACGGGTACCGTGGCTTGGGAAGGAATCCGACGGACGTTGAGTTAATGATGTTTGCGCAGGTGAATTCGGAGCACTGCCGCCACAAGATTTTTAATGCGTCATGGGAGATTGATGGTGATCGGCAGAATGGCTCACTGTTTCAGATGATTCAGGCAACTCAGGAAGGTAAAGAGAACGGAACGCTCAGCGCCTATCGGGACAACGCAGCGGTCATAGCGGCCAGCGACGGTAGCTGGTTTCTACCAGCTGTGAATACCCGCGAGTACCAGACACTGGTCGAACCCGCCCATTTGATTGCGAAAGTCGAAACCCACAACCATCCGACTGGCATTTCACCCTTACCTGGTGCAGCCACAGGTTCGGGGGGAGAAATACGTGACGAAGGGGCTACGGGCCGGGGAGGTTGGGCGAAGGCCGGCATTACCGGGTTCTCTGTCTCCGATTTGCGCTTGCCTGGTGCTATGCAGCCTTGGGAGGCATCTTTCTGTCATCCACCTCGGTTGGCAACACCTCTTCAGATCATGCTGGAAGGGCCAATAGGTGCTGCGTCTTTTAATAATGAATTTGGCCGACCCAACATTGGTGGTTATTTCCGAACCCTGGAGGTCTGTGACCATGACAGCGACATCCATCGTCGCCGCGGATACCACAAGCCGATCATGCTTGCGGGTGGATTAGGGAATATCCGAGCCAGCCACATCCATAAGAAGGAAATACCCTCCGGTACCAAGTTGCTGGTCCTCGGTGGCCCTGCAATGTTGATTGGTTTAGGTGGTGGAGCTGCCTCTAGCGTGGACTCCGGAGAGAGCAGTGAGTTGCTCGATTTCGCATCCGTGCAGCGAGGCAACCCAGAGATGCAGCGGCGCTGCCAAGAGGTTATTAATTGTTGTGTTTCGCTGGGTGACTCGAACCCCATTCTGTCGATTCATGACGTAGGAGCTGGTGGATTATGCAATGCACTACCGGAACTTCTGCAGGGAGCAGGGCGGGGTGGAGAGATTCAGTTGCGGGAAATTCCGAATGACGATCCGGGAATGTCGCCAATGCAGATCTGGTGCAATGAAGCGCAGGAACGTTATGTATTGGCAGTTTCGTCTGATCGATTAGAAGAGTTCAAAGGGATCTGTGAACGGGAACGTTGCCCATGCCAGATCGTTGGAGCCGCAACGACGGAGCGCATGCTGGTTGTCCGCGATGGACATATTGCAGGACAGGGAGTGCATTCGATTGACGTGAGAAACAGTCGTCCAGTCGAGCTCGATATGGAATTTTTGTTTGGGAAAACACCTCAAATGCACAGGCAATGCCGTCGAAGACGACGGACACAAAGAGCGTTTGACCGTGCTGGCATTACGATAGAAGAGGCGGTAGAACGGGTCCTGCGGCTACCCGGTGTAGCGGATAAATCATTTCTGATAACGATTGGAGATCGCAGTGTAGGTGGACGGGTTGTGCGTGATCCTATGGTTGGGCCCTGGCAGGTACCTGTCGCTGATGTTGGGGTAACGTCGGCTGGTTTTACCGGTTGTTATGGTGAGGCGATTTCAATTGGTGAACGCTCTCCAGTCGCCTTGGTCGACCCAGCGGCCAGCTGTCGGATGGCAGTCGCGGAGGCCGTTACAAACATGGCAGCAGCTGGTGTCGATGAGCTGTCTACTGTGAAGCTGTCAGCCAACTGGATGGCGGCCGCGGGAGAGCCCGGGGAAGATGCCGATTTGTACGATGGCGTGCGTGCGGTGGCGCTTGATATTTGTGATTCTCTCGGACTATCGATCCCAGTCGGAAAAGATTCATTGTCGATGGCAACACGATGGCAGGAGGATAGTGGATCATGTGAAGTGATCGCCCCGTTATCTTTGGTAGTGACTGCATTCGCACCGGTATCAAACATACACGCAACCTTGACCCCGGTTCTGCGTACCGATGTGGAGTCAGTACTGGTGTTCATAGATCTCGCAGCGGAACAGTGCCGGCTGGGTGGTTCGGCTCTCGCTCAAGTGTATGGTCAGGTGGGAAGCGAAGTGCCGGATGTCGAGTCAACTGCAGTGATTCGAGACTTTTTTGTTGCAACCCGAGAGCTCATGCATAGAGGCCATGTGCTTTCATATCACGATCGCTCCGACGGAGGGTTGTTTGTCACACTTGCCGAAATGGCGTTCGCCGGCCGTTGCGGTGTTGAAGTAGACCTTGGAGACGGAGATCCCCTGGCAGTCCTTTTCAACGAGGAGCTTGGGGCTGTTATTCAGATAGAAAAGAGGAAGGTCAATTCTGTATTCGAAGTTTTGAAGGAACATCATCTTGAAAGTCACTGTAAAGTCATCGGCAAGGTGGAACCGTCTCATAGTGATATCTCCTTTACGGTGGGGGGGCATCCGCTGTATCGCCGATGTGAGCGAGATCTTCATCGGCTTTGGTCCGAGACGACATGGAGAATTCAGACTATTCGGGATCACCCGGCATGCGCACAAGAGGAGTACAGCAGATTGCTTGACCCGTCCGATCCCGGATTACATTCGGACTTGCCTCGCCTTTTAGAATCAAAACCTATAGGACCGGCGATTCTTTCGGGCCAAGGGCCGAGAATTGCAATTCTTCGAGAGCAGGGAGTTAACGGGCATGTCGAAATGGCGGCGGCGTTCGACCTGGCGGGATTCTCGGCAATAGATGTTACGATGACGGATCTTTTGGAGGGTCGTGAGAACCTTCTCGAATTTTCCGGATTAGCAGCTTGTGGTGGATTTTCCTTTGGAGATGTTCTCGGAGCTGGTTTAGGTTGGGCCAAATCGATTTTGTATCAACCAAAATTGCGGGATCTATTCACCTCTTTCTTTGCCCGTGAAAACACTTTTGCGCTCGGCGTATGCAATGGCTGCCAGATGCTTGCAGCACTGAAAGAACTGATACCCGGGACGGACGCCTGGCCTGGATTTGTCAGTAACCGATCTGAGCAATTTGAATCCCGATTGACAATGGTCGAAATCATTGACAGTAAATCAATATTGTTTTCTGGCATGGAGGAGAGTCGATTGCCGATTGTGGTTGCGCATGGCGAGGGGCGGGCGCACTTCGAGTACCCCTCGGATCAACACCAACTATGTGAGTCAAATCGGGTGAGTTTGCGGTACATCGACAACTATGACCAAGTTACGGAGCAGTATCCAGCCAATCCAAATGGCTCAGCCAGTGGGGTCACAGGATTTTGCAGCGAAGATGGACGAGTCACGATCATGATGCCTCATCCAGAACGAATGGTTCGCACCATTAACTGTTCATGGCATCCGAGTGATTGGGGTGAATTTACGCCGTGGCTGGGTATTTTTCAAAATGCGAGGAGTTTCTGCGACTAAACAGATTCACATTGCTGCATAGTTTGGCCCTCCTCCACCTTCTGGAGTGACCCAGGTGATGTTCTGGCTGGGATCTTTAATATCGCAGGTCTTGCAGTGAATACAGTTCTGGGCATTTATTTGAAAACGCTGGCCTGCCGAGTCCTCAACAATTTCATACACGCCTGCTGGACAGTATAGCTGGGCGGGTTCTCCCCAGCGGGGCAAATTTGTAGTAAGCGGTAGTGAAGTATCACTCAGGCGTAGGTGGACAGGCTGGTCTTCCTCATGGTGAGTGTTGGTGAGAAACACCGATGAATTTTTGTCGAATGTAAGCTCACCATCAGGTTTTGGGTAGTTAATAGGCTTGCTTTTGTCCACGCGCGACAGGTTTGCGTGATCTTCCGATCGATCCTTCAGCGTGAAAGGCAGTCGACCGCGAAACCAGTTTTGGTCGACGAAGTTAAACGCGCCTCCGAGATAGGTTCCAAAACGATGAAGAGCAGGGCCAAAACTTCTGGAGGTATAAAGCTCCGAATACGCCCAGGAGTCCTGAAAGGCCGAATGGTATTCGGTCAAATCGCGCCCTCCTGGATCGTCGTTTCGTAAAACATCGAACAATGTTTCTGCTGCGATCATTCCCGACTTCATGGCCGTGTGGGTGCCTTTAATCTTGGAAAAGTTCAACGTCCCTGCATCACAGCCTATGAGCAACGCTCCCGGCATCGACATTTTTGGCAGTGAATTGATACCACCCTTGGTTATGGCGCGGGCACCGTATCCAATTCTTTTGCCACCTTTTAGAAATTGCTCGATCGAAGGGTGAGTCTTGTAGCGTTGCAATTCATCAAATGGACTTAGATACGGATTGGTATAACTAAGGTCGGCAATCAGACCCAGGGTGACTAGTCGATCCTCAAAGTGGTATAGAAAGGAGCCGCCCGAAGCTTTGCTCTCTGAAAGAGGCCATCCTGCACCATGCACCACCAGACCTGGTTGATGTTTGGCTGCGTCGATTTCCCATAATTCCTTGAGCCCAATTGCGAAATGCTGAGGTGTCATATTCTCATCCAGGCGGTACTTCTGGATCATCTTTTTTCCTAGATGGCCGCGGGATCCTTCCGCAAAAACGGTGTATTTGGCGCGGAGTTCCATTCCCCGCTCAAAAGTGTTCTTCCGGGTACCGTCTGCCGCTATGCCCATATCGCACGTGGCAACACCAACAACCCGGTTTTCCTTGTCGATCAGAACCTCGCCGGCTGAAAATCCAGGGTAAATTTCTACCCCCAGGTTTTCTGCTTGCTCGCCAAGCCATCGGGTTAAGCGGCCGAGACTAGCAATATAGTTTCCGC
>CZRL01000029.1_pt1 | contig 16952 bp, 19 predicted proteins | sample 734451 | NCBI WGS metagenome assembly CZRL01 (sample SAMEA3597868, study PRJEB11362) | hydrothermal vent metagenome | biome: marine hydrothermal vent biome; feature: marine hydrothermal vent; material: ocean water | place: Atlantic Ocean | collected 2010-09-19/2010-10-04 | reverse complement strand
ACGACCGGCCCCACCCGACCGGTCGGTTCCAACTCAACAGGCACCAATTACCCGAGACTCAACGCACAACAATCCACTCTACGATGGAACAAATTTGTCGTTATTTAAACGGTTTCTCCACTGACCGGGGCCTTGAAATGAACTAAAATTAAACGCTCATGAAAATTGGCTATTTGCTCTTTGCGGTGCTCGGATTGGTCCTTTGCATCGCTATCTTCTGGATCGGGTGGAAACTTGCCTGGAAAGGTTCTGACGATGATCCACACGTCAAATAGCCCGTTGCTCCACAGCACACGGTCCATCGATTACGGACTGCGAGTGCTATTTTTTTAGGGAAAACCATGCGATTCGCTCTCATCGCCCTACTAATTATCTCGCTGGTTGGCTGTGTTTATCCGTTCTTTGCGTCTGCTTCGCTGATTGGCATTAGCTGAGTTGTGCGCACCGCACTCATCTTAGCTGGCTTGTTGTGTGTGTCTTGCCTGCTCGGCTACATTTTTAGTAAAGACCTGCGATGGCTGTACGGCGCGTTTACCATCGCAGCCATCCCGGTTCTGGCGCAACTGATTTGGCGGGAGCGAATTTCTCTGAAAGACCTGTTTCGGCCCCGTAATCCCTGACCCAAACACACGGAAATGGACTACCTCATATTACTGCTGGTTGCAGGCTGTGTGCTTATCCTACTGATCGTCCATCAGGAAATTATTCAGTTCGGAGAAGGCTACAACAAGGCTATCAGCCAATTGTTCCCTAAACTGAGATCAGTCAATCGATCGATGAAAAACGCGATCACACTTGGTTGCGTTGTATTTTTTGGTGGTGTGATCAGCCACTCGTATACGCAAGATGACAGCTGGTTATGGAACGGATTGGTGTTTGCGGTCGTGCCACCGCTTGTTCAGTTAGTTAGAGGAAGGCATAAACCACCGTCAGACTGACTCCGAAAAACTACTGGGTACTATCCTGGGCGTCAGCCCGTCTTTAAAGCTTCACAACTACATCACAAATAATCCAAGCATCCCAATCCCAAATACAACCAGGCCAATGATAAGAACCACTCTGCCAACACCCTGCATTTCAGTCAAACCACCACTGTGCTCACTCATAACTCTAGTTACTCACGAATAAATTTAGCCTGGGCGTAGTATATACGGCTAGCAAAGACAGAGCCATTTGTGACAGCACTTATACCCCGATTTCTGGGTAGTTAATTAGTCAAACGGCGGCTTATGCGACCATTGGCTGCGCCAGTATCCACAGACTGACCATGGTGTAGAGGACCATCAGCACAACCATCGGTATCTGGCTTATAAGCGCCGAACGACCACCTCCAAATGTACGCTGTGCAACCACATGAGCAAGGTATACAGCGAACACATGGCCCAGCACAACGAAGGTTACCGCCAAATACCAGGCAACACGGGCACTAAGCAAACCTATATCGACCTTGTAATCCGCAGTCGCAAATAAGTTCCAGCCATAACCTAGTGGATCGGATATTCGAGCAATAAAGTACTGCCCCGTAATGACTAGATAAGACAGATAGTGAGCTAGATGATAGGCGATCGCAATTGGGACCAGAGTCAACACAAAAACCCTTGCGACTTCTAGAGTACTTTTGGGGTGACCGGCTATATTTTGGTCACCATATCGTTGAGCAAACCAACGCATCAATGCACTGAATAACAGATAAATAAATAGAAACCCACTGGAAAATAAAACCAATGCAGCACTGCCTACCCATCGGATTTCTCCGGTTAGGGTTCGATCCAAAATGTGCGTCCACAAACGGGTCTCTAACAACCCATCGAACGTAACTGTCGCCAGTAACACAATGACCAACACCATCATGGAGAACGAGACCTTCTGATCGTTCAACAATCCCACTGCTGGTGGACGCACATTCCATTCCCGGCGACTCGGCTCCGTTCTAATCATGCACTGGTAGCCGTTCACGCAATCTTGCGTTTTATTGCAACAAGCTGGACTTATACAGCTGCTTATCATAGCCGTGTTGGCTACTCGTACTTCAAGCGGCGCGAACCGAGCAAATATTCCAAAAACAATGGAAAAGGCATCAGCATTTTGCAACCAGACATCACGTCCATATACGAACATACCCACCCAAGTTACAGCCGCGTAAACCACAATCGCGATCGCGATATTTTGTGGCACACCGCCGCCAGACCAGATCAATTCCGCCCAGAAAAATATCAGTAGCCCTCCAACCGCGGGCCACATGGCTAATGTTAGTGGGTATGGGCGAACCGCGGACAACTGACGACCAGTCACCAGGCGGCCGAAAACCCACTCGGCCCACAAAAAGAGCGTTCGAAAAGGATTAACCAGCGCCCATAAGTCGCCAACGAGCGCACAGACGAATGCTATCCCGACCCACCAGACCACCCAGACCATCACCGGCGCTAGGTTATGAAACGGGTCCGGGTCCCCGATAAAACCCGCAAGTACAGTTGTAATCAGAAACACTACTGCCAATACTCGCAGCAATCCCAGTGACAGCCAGTGCGCAAGACTGCGCATAAATTCTACTCTCAGCAGGTTTACTCGAGGATAAGTTGTTGTGCCTCTGCGATCACGACTGACCACCCCAACAATCACGAAACTCGCAACTATCGTCAATCCTGCACCGATCACCCACAACCATAATGGGACCGGCAAATCATACCGCTGTCCGAAACCATGACCCACGACCGTCGGCGAAAAAATGATCGTGCCAATCGATAAGACGACTCTGCTCGCCGTAGCGACGGTTCTTAAAAACTTTTTTGTTCGCATCATATCTCGCGTAAAGAAAACGAACAGGTTAATCGTTGTGCTGTATCACGATTGCAACCAATAACGAGCAAATACAAAGTGCTACTCGTCTGACATGATAACTTGAACACAGCCCAACGGTATCAACTACAGTCGCGATTAATCTCACCCCAAGGCAATCGCGTATGACAAAGAATTGCCTTATCGGTATCGGCCTCAATGACAATTGCATTCGTCAGGTCAGCATTAGTCAAATTAGTGCGACTGAGCCTTGCACCGGTTAGATCAGCACCATTAAGAAAGGCACCCGTCAATTGTGCTCCACGCAAATCAGCTTTCCTCAGATTTGCCAAGAGCAAGTAGGCGCCCTGTAGAACAGCTCGACTCAGGTTAGCTTTTCGGAGGTCTGCATTAATTAACTGCGCGCCACGAAGATTTGCCCGACTCAGGTTAGCACCGAATAGATAGGCTCCTGTTAAATCGGCGGCATTAAGTTCGGATTCATCAAACCGCGCACCGTTAAGATCAGCTTTAGCGAGATTTGCACCGTTTAGTATCTTGCGCTGTAGACTTGCTCCACGGAGATCACAACCCGGGCATTCATTGGAATACAAGAGTTGTGTTAAGCGGATATCGTAAGAGTCTGTGTCGCCACGTTGATTCTGATCAACCCCCCCGGGTCGAAAATGGACTGCAACCTGAATATTCGATAGGCCGTAACTATCAAGGACGATGTTTGAGACGGGAAGTTGTTTGGTGATTGGCAGCAACTTGGCTGCAAAGATAGTGTTGGGATACCCCAATATAGACAACACCGAGAAAAAAACCAGCGAACGACAAATCTGACTAACACGGTTTCCGTACTTCCGGTTCCGCCTATAGATATCGACTGATAAGCTAAACAATTCTAAAAGGGCGGATTGACAACCCAACATAGCTTCTCACAGGCTAGGGTCAAGGCCCGCAGCCTAACAAATTATTGGGATTTGCTCACCATATGATCAACAGCCGCTTTGACTTCTGCATCACTTAAAGTGGGATTTCCCCCCTTTCCAGGCATCACACCTGAACTACCCACGAAGCCCTTGATAGCATTGGCATACATGATTTCATTACCGGCAGCAATACGATCTGCCCAGGCACCAACGTTACCGACCATCGGCGCACCAGCGACACCCGCACCGTGACAGGCTATACAAGCGGATTGATAGACTTTCTGTCCGTCTACCACAGCTTCGCTAGTTGACGCGACCTGCGTCGTAGTCGATTTACTTTGGGCCTGTGCTGAATTGATCTGGCCAACGGCAGCGATTCGAGCTGCGATGCCCGAACCGTCACTCATAAGAGATTCTCGATCTGCCTCAGCACGTCCAGGGGTATCGAGATGATGCTCAATAAAAATAAACCCAAACAATGCGAGCACCAAATGGAAAATGATCAGATAACTTTTCATGATTCTTAGTTCTTTTTGATTCCGAGTAACCTATAGAAGTGCTTTACAGCGCTAACGTTATTCCGCACCGCCGAAGAAGATCTCCCGGGTGAGAAATGTATAGTCGCCTTCGAGCGTACCAATTCCTACGAAAACCAGTAGGAGCAACGGCGGCACGATGATTGCATAGACTAATGCCATCCGCTCCCAGATCATGTGCATAAACACCGCAACGATCAGTCCCGCTTTGAGCATCATAAAGACAACGATTAGAAACCAGCGGAGGTAACCTTGGAACTGAAAATAGTCGACGGCATAGGAGAACCCGCTCAGTACGAACAGCAGAATCCAGATCTGGAAATAAATGCCGAGTGGATGTTGTTGGCCTTCTGTTGTTGACGTTGACATAGCTTTCCTACCAGAGATAAAAGACTGCGAATATGAATACCCAGACCAGATCGACGAAATGCCAATAAAGACCCATGACTTCGACCATGCCGTAATCTTGTTTACGGCCCGTCATAAATCCAGGTTCTTCCCGATCCATTTTGCCGCGTATAACTTTTACAGCCATGATAAACAGAAATAACACGCCAATCGAGACGTGTGTCCCATGGAACCCCGTCACCATAAAAAAGATGGCGCCGAACTGAGGTGCACCCATGGGATTACCCCATGGTCTGACGCCTTCCTCAACAATAAGTTTGGTCCACTCATAAGCCTGCATGCCCACAAAAGTAGCACCGAGCAATGCAGTCGCAAGCAGCAACCAGAAGCAGGTCATTCGATTCTTTCGATAGCCGAAATTGACGGCTAAAGCCATCGTGCCACTGCTCGTGATCAATACAAAGGTCATAATGGCAATCAGCAAGAGCGGCACATGATTACCAAACATGGTCAAGGCAAAGACTTCACTCGCGTTTGGCCACGGAATCGTCGTTGACATCCGAACCGTTCCATAACTGATTAGGAAACAGCTAAAGATAAAAGTGTCGCTGAGGAGGAAGATCCACATCATGGCCTTCCCCCAAGGGGTTTTCTTGAATGCTCTTTGGTCAGAGGACCAGTCGGCGATTACACCAGGTGTACCGTCCAGTAGCGGAGCCGTCTCAGTCATGGTGGCTTGCCCAGATTGCGTCATATGTTTTTATTCTCCTTAGGTGACCAACAGCAGGCCAAACATCACGAGCCAGACCAGTAGCAGGAAGTGCCAGTAGACTGCACACAAATCCACACTCATTCGAATCTTGGCAACATCAGCACCGCGCCACAACCTAAGTGATGCTCTGAACCAAGCAACTAGACCACCCAGCAAATGTAATCCGTGTAATCCAGTAATAAGATAAAAAAACGAGTTCGACGGATTAGTATCGACAAAATAACCTAGCGACCCCAGTTGGCGCCACACCAAAAATTGGCCCACTAGAAATGCAAATGCAAACGCGCCACCCACCAGCAACCCTCGGCGCACACCAACGGCCTGTTCACGCCTGGCCGAAGTACGCGCCCACTGCAGTGCAACACTACTCAGTATCAAGATAGCTGTATTTAGCCACAACAACGCAGGGACAGGGATCGACTGCCAATCGGCGTAGGCCATACGAATAAAGTACGCCGCCGTGAGCAATGCAAAAACAGCTGTAATAACACCCAGGAATATTGACAGAAACACCTTTGCAGTCGGCGAACTAAATCCATGCGAATCGGAAATGTAGCCACGGTCGGCCACCCAAGGTTTGGTCGATAAAGTCCTGAAAACACTCACGGCGTTGATTATCTCAAAGTCAAATAAATAATTTAGCTATCACTTATCGAACAGCTAAGTAGCTTGACCGGTTTTCTTGCTTGCAGGCACGTTCTGAGGAATAAAGTCTTCTTCGGCACCCGGCACACTATAGTCATACGCCCAACGATAAACCGATGGCAACTCTTTACCAAAGTTGCCATGAGTCGGCGGCGTATCTGACGTCTGCCACTCCAGCGTTGTCGCGCCCCAGGGGTTTCCGCCCGACGGCTTTCCACGGGTAGCGCTATGGTAAAGGTTATACAGAAAAACAAGCTGAGTACTCGCGACTAAGATTGCTGCAATAGTTATTCCAACATTGACCATTTGGGCGGATTCTGGAATCCAGTCCGGCAAACCATTAGAACCTTCGTTAGCGAAGTAGCGTCGTGGCACGCCCATGATGCCCAGGTAGTGCATCGGATAATAAATGCAATAGAGGCCTACAAAGGTCACCCAGAAGTGAAACTTGCCCATTCCATCATTCAACATACGACCTGTGATCTTGGGATACCAGTGATACACAGCCCCAAATACAGCGAGGATCGGCGATACGGCCATTACCATATGAAAGTGGGCAACCACAAAATAGGTGTCCGACAACGGCACGTCCACAATCACGTTACCTAGAAAAATACCCGTGAGGCCACCGTTGATAAACGTAAACACAAAACCGATCGCAAATAACATCGGCACGGTCAGTCGAATGTTTCCGCGCCACAAGGTGAGCACCCAGTTGTAGACCTTGATTGCCGTGGGCACCGCAATGATCAATGTCGTGGTCGCGAAGAAAAACCCGAAGTAGGGGTTCATACCGCTCACGTACATGTGGTGTGCCCAGACAACAAAACTCAAGCCACCAATAACCACGATCGCCCAAACCATGAGGCGGTAGCCAAAAATATTCTTACGGGCATGGACGCTGAGGAGCTCAGAGACAATACCGAACGCCGGAAGGGCGACGATATAAACCTCAGGGTGGCCAAAAAACCAGAACAAGTGCTGAAATAATACCGGGCTACCGCCAGAGTGATCGAGCTGTTGCCCTAAAGAAATAATGGCGGGCATAAAATAACTGGTGCCAAGCAGGTTATCCAAACTCATCATGATGGCACTGACCAAGAGTGCCGGAAAGGCCAGCAACGCCAGTATCGTGGCTGTGAAGATCGCCCACACGGTCAGGGGCATTCTCATCAGTGTCATACCCCGGGCGCGGGCCTGTAGAACCGTCACGACATAGTTCAATCCACCCATGGTAAAACCGACAACAAAAATTCCCAGCGAAATACACATCAGGGTAATACCCCAACCGGACCCTGGCGTGCCAGGTAAAATTGCCTGTGGCGGATAAAGTGTCCACCCTGATCCCGTTGGCCCACCGGGTGTGAAAAAGCTTGCTAGAAGAACCAAAACCGCCAGCAAATAGATCCAATAACTGATCATATTGACATACGGAAAGACCATGTCTCGTGCGCCAACCATTAGCGGTATGAGGTAATTTCCGAAGCCCCCGAGGAAAAGGGCTGTCAATAGATATATGACCATGATCATGCCATGCATGGTCACAAACTGTATGTACGCGTCAGGAGTGATGAACGACACCGCACCCGGCCAGGCTAACTGAACCCGCATCAGTACAGACAACACCAAAGCTAACAAGCCGACACCCATGGCCGTGATGGAGTACTGTAGCGCGATGATTTTCGCGTCTTGGGAGAAAACGTATTTTCCGAGCCAAGTTTTAGGGTGATACAGCTCCTCCTCTGCTACCTCTGCTGGTGGAACAAAATCTTGCGCATCATGTGTGACGTCAGTTAGTGCCATGATAAATACCCTTAAACTTTTACGTGTGATGTCTAAATTGAATTATGTGTTTAAGCTCTAAATTCCAACTACTATCAACCCGAAGCTGACTTTAGATAAGCCATGAGTGCATCGAGTTGGTCTTCAGTTAGTTGCGCTGGCGGCATGATCGGTGCATAGCCTTTCACAAGCTTAGCATTTGGGTTGACGATCGATTCCTTTAAATAATCGTCATCAACCAGCACACTGCTGCCATCGACCAGGATCTCGTTCTTACCAACAAGTCCTTTCCAAGTCGGGCCAACACCCGCGCTACCGTCCAAACTGTGACAGGCGATGCAGCCTTGATTTCGGGCCAGCTGCTCACCCTGCTCGATCAAAGATCCACCCGAAGTGCTCCCGGCACCGGCCAGCATCTGGGCAAAGGTAGGCTGAGTCTGCAACCAAGCTTGAAAGTCGTTCTCGTCTTCCACCACCATGCGGCTACGCATGTTGTAATGCCCTGAACCGCACAGTTCCGCACAAAGTACATCGTATTCGCCGTTTTTGGTTGGCGTAAACCAGAAATAGGTGATCATTCCTGGGACTAGATCCATCTTGGCGCGGATCTGAGGCACATAAAAATCATGTAGTACGTCCTTGGATCGCAACAACATCTTGACTGGCCCACCAATTGGCAGGTGCACCTCGGGACCGCTGACCAATATATCGTCCTGGCCGTTAGGATCGTCCAGGTCTAACCCGAACGGATTAGTGCCATTGATATTGCGTGTATCCACGGTGCCTAACACACCGTCAGCACCAGGGTAGCGGTAAGTCCAGTTCCACTGCTGTCCGATGGCTTCGACGAGCATGGCATCCTCTGGAACTTCTACATATTTAGCCCAGACAAACAACCCAGGTGCCAACATCGCGATAACTCCAACTGTGGTGAACGCTGTCAGCCACCATTCGAGCTTCTTGTTTTCTGGTTCGTACTCCGCACGACGGTCCTTGCGGTACCGATACTTATAAATGGCGTAGACCATAAATGCGTTGATAGCAACAAATACGAAACCACAAACAATGAATGTAATGGTAAGTGTGTCGTCGATCATGCCCCAGTTCGACGCGATCGGCGTCAAGTACCAAGGGCTCAGAAAATGAAACAGCACCGAGCCGACAATCAATACAATGAGGACGATGACTAGAACCATGCGTTCAGTACCTCTAAATTGTTCCTAGTTATTTTAAAAGACTCCAACAAGCACCGAGCTTCGCGCATTTTATTCCTATGACTAGTAACGATTTTCGTATTACCTAGACCAGAAAAAACGACAGCGCCATAAAGGCGCCTTATGCCTCCACAAAATCTCTTACGGACCAGCATATCGCAGGCCGGAATTCTGTCACAGAATATCCGGTACATCAAGAAATAAGAGATGTAAGAACGTTAATTAAGCAAGTAGCTACCGCAATTTAGCCACAACTTCTCAAGTTCCTAGACGGCTGCACTACCTACAGAATTCTTGATCTAGATTACCTAATGAACAGACTGTGAATTTGCAACACGCCCCAATTAGATCGATTGACCTAATTATTCGAGCATCCCGGTGTAAGCGACTAAACGACGGAAGAGTCAGGTGTCCTTCGAGTTGGTACTACTACGATCTGAGCAATTACCACTTCTGTGGGCTGATCGAGAACGAAGTGAACCGACCGGGCAATATCCTCCGGCTTCAAGCAAACCCCAAAGTCCCGGTAGTACTCCTCACCAAGTTTTTCGTCACCAAACCGGGTGGCTGCAAATTCGGTCTCCACCATACCAGGCAGTACCTCCGAGACCTTGATACCCGTCGCACCGTAGTCAAGACGCAATGTCTCGCTTAATCCATGTACTGCGTGCTTGCTTGCTGCGTAAGCAGCACAGGCCTTGTACGCCTGGATACCCGCGACAGAACCAATATTCACAATATGGCCGGTATTTCGCTCCACCATGGAGTCAAGCACAGTGCGAGTCACACGCATGAGGCCGATGACGTTAGTCTCAATCGTGGCAGCCCACTGACTGGCAGTCCCTTCGTGAAATTGCCGACGACCGCCAATGTCGTGGCCAGCGTTGTTGACGAGAATATCGATATCCCGCCAGTCCCGGGGCAAGCGATCAAGTAACTTTGCGACTGAATCTTCATCCGTCACATCGAGCTCCAGCGCAATGGCCGCGTCACCGAGCTCTGCGGCCAGTGATTCAAGATGCGGCAGCCGACGGGCCGCACAGATCACCCGCGCACCGGCATCAGCGAGGGTGCGCGCCGTCTGTTCGCCGATACCCGCGCTCGCCCCCGTCACCAAAGCAATTTTTCCGTCCAGATGTCCCATCGATTTCGTCTCCCGTGATGCTGTGGCGCCTGTTCCAGTCGGAATTAGCCCTAAGTTGGCTGGCCAGTATAATTTGTCACACTCATCTTTTGCTGTATGCCGCACGATCCGAACAACGACCGGACAAATTAGGCGTTTCCCCCAAACCAAGCGATGCATATTATTCGAGACGGGCCCGATCAGGCAGCGACGGTGCTGATTCTGGCCCATGGTGCTGGTGCGGGTTCCGACTCGGAGTTCATGGAGTTTTTTGCACAATCACTGACCGGCCCAGAACTCGCAGGTGAGCTAGTTGTCTGCCGGTTCGACTTCCCCTACATGGTCACGCGCCGTTCGACTGGAATAAAACGCCCGCCTGACCGGGCTGCTGCTCTCACAGAAACCTGGCATCAGGCGATTAATTTGGTTCGCCGATCCTCGACACCGCCCCACCGCCTTTTTATCGGTGGAAAATCGATGGGCGGGCGCATCGCTAGCATGGTTGCCGAAGATGAAAAGGTCGACGGCATCGTCTGCCTGGGTTATCCCTTTCACCCACCGGGTAAACCCGACAAGCTACGTACTGAACATCTCGAAGACTTAAACATTCCCATGCTGGTCTGTCAGGGCGAACGCGATGTCTTTGGCCACAGAGTCGAGTCGGATAGCTGGCGGCTGTCCCGTTCGATCCAATTCAGCTGGCTGACTGATGGCGACCACAGCTTCAAACCACGAAAAAGATCGGGCCTGACCGAGACGGAAAATCGAACCACAGCATGCCAGTCGATCGTCGAGTTTATTGCCAAAGTCCAGCGTTAATGCGGGACATCAGTCTAGCTGCAGTTCTTTTAATTTACGGGTCAGCGTGTTTCGCCCCCAGCCCAAGCGACGGGCCGCCTCCTGTTTTCGCCCGTGGGTAAATGACAACGCCGTCTGCAACAGCACCCGCTCAAACTGCGGGCCGATCTCGTCGAGGATTCCAATTTTTCCCTGGCCCAGCCTTCTCTGCACTACGTTTTCTAGTTGTTGTTCCCAACTTGGATGTTCCACAGATGGAGCAGCATCGAGTGATCGTGTCTTACTTTGTTTTTCAAGTGCCCGGCGCACAAGGTCTACTGCCTTGTCGAGGTCAAACGGCTTGGCAAGATACTCAAAAGCAACTGGTCGGTAGGCTGACAGGGCATCCTTGAGATCTGGGTGCGCTGTCATAACAATGACTGGTAAAGACGGTGTTCGATCATTCAGATACCGAAGCAGCTCTAGGCCATCAGTCCCAGGCATACGGATATCGGTGATGATTACATCTGGATTGCCGGAATGGACCTGGCGTAGGACGTCACTAGCATTGTCAAACACCGTTGTCCGCCACCCAGCGCCACTCAACGCTTTTTCGAGTACCCACCTAATGGACGCATCGTCATCCACGATCCATACGCTAGGTTGGCCGCTCACGCTTATTCCACCACCGGCAAATACAAAAAGAACTTTGTGTCTCCCGGTTGGCTTACACACTCGATCGCACCGCCATGGCGAGACAAAATATCCTGCGCTATTGAAAGGCCCAGCCCGGCCCCGCCCGTCCGACCGGACACCATTGGGAAAAATATATTTTTTCGTATGTCTGCTGGAATCCCTGGACCGTTATCGCTGATGAGGGCTTCCAGGACCTGGCGGTGGCAACGATTGCCTAAGGTGAATTGACGTCGTATCCGTGTCAATAAGCCTATTTCCCCTCGTCCGCCCATAGCCTGTACAGCGTTACGAACTATGTTGAGCACCGCCTGAACTAGCAGTTCTCGATCACCCATTATCTCTGGGAGACTAGGATCGTAGTCCCGGCTGATTGTCAAACCTTCCTGAACATCAGCGAGCGTGAGTCTTCGCACGTGCTCTAGTACCGCATGCAGGTTAAACCAAGTCTTCTTATGTGCTGTGAACGGACCCATCATCCGATCGACCAGCGCACTCAGTCGGTCTGCTTCATGAATGATAATCCGGGTATATTCTTTCGACTCTCGGTCTGACAGCTCCCTATCCAAAAGCTGGGCTGCACCACGTAAACCCCCAAGCGGGTTCTTAATTTCGTGTGCCAAACGATCGGTCAACATGGTGGTCACCGCATGTCGCTCCTGTGAGCGCGCTTCCGCCGTAAAGCGCGATAGCTGATCAACCCGTATCAGTTCGATTAGAGCTAGCTTCTCGGCTCCATCCCAGCCAAACGGAGACACTGTACAGTCAACAACCAATGATTGTCCGCCTATAAACTGTTTGAGAGTCAGTTCACGTAATGTGGTCGAGCGATTCTCCTCGGTGGCTGCCAGTGCTACCTGGAGGGGAGCACCGATTCCCAACAGATCGTGGGCTCGTCTGCCACGTACTCGTTCCGCACTGGTTGCCAACACTGCCTCTGCAGCACCATTGACATAGTGAACCGTACCATCAAGTTCCACGAGCAAGATGGTCGTCGTAAGACTATCGAGGATCTCGTCAGCAGGGGGTGATGCTTTCACGGTCAAACTTTTTTTATCGCAATAACCCATATTTAGCACCGAGTAGAAGACACTCTGACCCCAGGACTCTTCGTCCGGCTGAGTAATCAAACGCTGTAATACATCTCAAACTCTGCTGGATGTGTGGCCTGTGACAAGCGCTGAACTTCCTCACTTTTAAGTTCGATATAGGCATCAATCGTGTCATCCATTATGACGCCACCAGCCTTGAGAAAATCACGATCTCCAGATAGCGCTTCCAGAGCAACATCTAGGGAGTGAGCGACCGTTGGGATTCCTTTTTCTTCCTCAGGCGGTAGATCGTACAAATCCTTGTCGAGTGATTCCCCAGGGTGAATCTTGTTGTGAATGCCGTCTAATCCCGCCATCATCATGGCCGTAAACGCCAGATAGGGGTTGGCAGTAGCGTCGGGGAAGCGGATCTCTATGCGCCGGCCCTTCGGGTTTGACACATGCGGAATCCGACAGGATGCCGACCGGTTACGTGCAGAATAAGCTAGCATGACCGGCGCCTCAAATCCGGGTACCAGACGTTTGTAACTATTGGTGCTCGCATTGGTAAAGGCGTTAAGCGCACGGGCGTGCTTGAATATCCCACCGATGTAATACAACGCGGCCTCGCTCAGCCCGCCATATGCGTCACCAGCAAACATGTTTTCACCGGCTTTAAACACCGATTGGTGAACATGCATACCCGAACCATTGTCACCCACCAGCGGCTTAGGCATAAAAGTCGCCGTCAGTCCATGCACATGGGCAACGTTGTGCACACAATACTTGTATATCTGTAGCTGATCAGCCTTTTTAACTAGCGTATCGAACCGAGTCCCGATCTCTCCCTGCCCAGCTGTACCGACCTCATGGTGATGCACTTCGACATCAAGCCCCATATCGGCCATGGCCAAACACATCGCTGAACGAACATCCTGCAACGAATCAACCGGTGGCACCGGAAAATAACCCCCTTTAACACCTGGTCGATGGCCAGTATTACCATCTTCATAATCCTTATTTGAGCTCCACGCGGCTTCCACAGATTCAATATTGTAAGAAGCCCCGCTCATCTCATTGGACCATTTTACTGAGTCAAAGATAAAAAATTCTGCTTCAGGACCGAAAAATACCTCGTCCCCTATACCTGTGGATTTGAGGTAGGCTTCGCCGCGTTTGGCGATCGATCGAGGATCTCGGTCATACCCCTGCATGGTCACCGGTTCCACCACATCACACCGCAACAGTACGGTTGTATCCTGCATAAAGGGGTCGATCACCGCAGTTGTAGCATCGGGCATAAGAATCATGTCTGACTCATTGATTCCTTTCCAACCCGCGATCGAAGAGCCGTCGAACATCTTGCCTTCTTCGAATGTTTCTTCGTCGACTACAGTAGCTGGCATGGAGACATGTTGTTCCTTGCCTTTGGTATCAGTGAATCTGAAGTCAACAAACTTCGCTTTACTCTCCTGAATCATCTTTAGGGCATCGGCCGGTGACATCTTCTATTACCTCGCTTTGGTTAATAGCGGCGCCTACAGCCGCATGTTGGAATCACGGCTGTGGAAGCCGAGTCTGTTGGAACGAATACGTTCTGTTCCACTTAAAGTCGCAAGGTATTATAGTTACTTCGATGAATACGCACCAATATGGTGCAACATAAACCAAATTACGCACTATTATTGTGCATTAGAATTGCCCAACACTAAATTATGTGGCCGATGTCGTTTTAACGCTGAGAATTATTACAACTTCATCGGCCTCCTCTTTTGTCTCAATCACCTGGTGACCATGGACGCGACACCAGGCAGGGATGTCGTTCAATGCGCCCGGATCTGTACACCGCACTTCAAGTATGTCGCCATCATCCAGTACTTTTACACGATCCTGCGTGCGAATTACTGGCATCGGGCACAACAGATTTCTGGCGTCCAGGATGTGCCGGCTCATACGTACCACTGAGCTGGGATCTCGGAAACCATAAGTGGCCGGACCGACAAGGAAGTCGGATTAGCCTTACCGATGACAAACTCGAAAGTAACCCGAGATTGGTCACGGCCTTGACCAAAGCGTGCAGCAATACCGGCAGCGAGTTGCAATTCTGATTCGTTGAGATCACCTTCGATCAGCGTCAGCGGACCATTGTGGCTAGTCATCGTCAGATGACTGAATCGATGCCTGTAACCTTGCAGATAATTGGTTTCTCCTGCGTCTCTGGCGATGATCAATTTGAAATGGGGTCGGGGGCGGATATGTCGGCCAACCTTCAACAGCATAATGTCATCGAGTTCGTAGGTTTTCTCACCCCTGGATTGCCACAAATCGTTGAGCTTTCGAGAGTAAGTTGCATCGGTGAGAAAACAGCAGCCTCCGGCCGGCTGCGCGTAATCTTCGATCCCTAGGGCCGCCGCCAATGCCATCTGTGGTTTTCGGCTGCGGCCACTGAAATCATAGAGCGACTGCCGATCCACCCAGCCGTTGCGTTCAGCCGCCGTGGGGGGTTGAAGTTTCGCGCACAACGGCCGCAACAACAGATCGCCGGCACCTGATTCCCGCTGCACAACCGGGAAGGTTTCACGTCTTTGCGACATAGGCCTTTGGCCCACAACTTCGCCTGTAACAATAAAATCAAACCCGTGTGCTTGCATCCATTGTCGAGCTTTTCCGACCATGAACGACTTACAGTCCAGACAAGGATTCAGATTGGCGCCGTAACCATGTCGGGGATTAATCACCACATCCTTATATTCCTCGATGACATCGATAATGTGGAGTTTTATGCCCAGTTGCTCGGCTACCCATAGCGCATTGTTGCGCTTTGGGCGCTTACGATCGTGGTTTCGAATGGCATGTGTGTGTCCTTCAACGCAGAACCCGGTAAAGAAATTAAGCCCCTCAACATGCACACCCTGGTCCTTCACGACACGCGCGGCCAGCATCGAATCCAGCCCGCCTGAAATCAGGGCCACAGCTTTTGCTTGAGTCTGAGCATTGGTCGTCATTGTTTTCTCCGTGCTGACACAGCGCAATTTTACCAACTTACCGACGGGGTCACCGGTACCCCCGACTGTACTGCTGCGACAGTACCAAGCGCTACCGTTATAATCTCTACGGTATCAAAGCGTCTACCAGAGGGGGCTCTTCCCGTGCATTTTCAGGAACTTATCCTGCGCCTCCAGAATTACTGGGCCGCGCAGGACTGTGTGATCTTGCAACCTTACGACCTTGAGGTCGGTGCGGGTACATTTCACACGGCCACTTTCCTTGCCGCAATCGGCCCTGAGCCGTTGCGTGCCGCATACGTTCAACCTTCACGCCGACCTACCGATGGCCGCTACGGTGAAAACCCCAACCGCCTGCAGCATTATTTTCAATTTCAGGTAGTTCTGAAACCATCACCGGACGACTTCCAGCAACGCTATCTGGGGTCCTTAGAAACTCTGGGGATAGACTTTCTACGCGATGACATCCGATTTGTAGAAGATGACTGGGAATCACCGACACTCGGAGCCTGGGGCCTGGGTTGGGAGGTGTGGCTAAACGGGATGGAGGTGTCTCAGTTCACATATTTCCAGCAGGTCGGCGGGATGGACTGCCGCCCGGTCACCGGTGAGATCACCTATGGACTGGAACGCGTCGCGCTTTTGCTGCAGGGCAAAGACAACATCTTCGACCTGAGTTGGAATGCTCAATTCAGCTATGGTGACCTCTATCGGCAAAATGAAGTCGAGCAATCCGCCTATAATTTTGAGCACGCCGATGTCTCAGCGCTGCTTCATCAATTTGATGTTTGCGAGAATACCTGCTTCAAGCTGCTTGAGGTGAACCTGCCGCTGCCGGCTTACGAACAGGTACTCAAGGCGTCTCATACGTTTAATCTTTTGGATGCACGACACGCAATTGGTGTGACCGAGCGAGCGCGCTACATCGGCCGGGTTCGTACACTCGCCCGAGGTGTGGCCGAAAACTACTATCAGCGTCGGCAACAACTCGGCTTCCCGCGCGGCTTAGATCATAGCCATGACTCACACGCTGTCTAAAGCCAAACGTTCTAGTGCAGCGACACTTCTGGTGGAAGTGGGCACTGAAGAACTCCCGCCACGAGCAATCGCCCGCCTCGGTGAGGCATTTGCCACGGCCCTGGCCAAGCGCCTCTCGGAGCACGCTCTTGTGGCTGATGCCATGCCGGTTTGGTACGCAACCCCCCGTCGTCTTGCGGTAACAATACCGGCGGTTTTTCCCCCCCCCCCCCCCCCAATTTTTGAAAGCCGCGGGGCCCCCCTAAACAAAACAATCCATGCGGCCGGGGTACCGACCG
>CZRL01000009.1_pt1 | contig 18809 bp, 17 predicted proteins | sample 734451 | NCBI WGS metagenome assembly CZRL01 (sample SAMEA3597868, study PRJEB11362) | hydrothermal vent metagenome | biome: marine hydrothermal vent biome; feature: marine hydrothermal vent; material: ocean water | place: Atlantic Ocean | collected 2010-09-19/2010-10-04 | reverse complement strand
AACACGCACAAGGCGCGGTCGTTCACAGTCAATTGATGTGCAGTCGCAGTATTCGCTCCACCGGCCAATAGACTGGCATGGGAATGGAGTACGCCTTTGGGTAGTCCTGTTGTACCCGAGGTATAAATAAGTAGGGCAGTATCATCGGGGTGTGGCATATGGAGAGTTTGCTCGGAGGCTTCCAGGGGCCAGTCCGGCGGATCATTCGGAATTAGGTTGATCGTTCTGGAGCAGGCCGTTACTGCGTTGCGCCCTAACTCCAGGTAATCTTGAGAGACAAAAAGAACACGCACTTCGGAATGATCCACCACATAATCGAGCTGGGCCTGACCTGCCAGCGGATTAAAGATGGTGGTGATGAATCCACCGAACATGCTGCCGAGAAAAAGTTCTAGCGTTGTCCTACTGTTGTCTGCCAATACGCCGACCGTTTCACCTGGTGCCAGGCCCAGCGCGGTCAGCCGGGCGGCGGTCGACCGCGCAGCGACTGCGATCTCAGCCCAGGTACATTGGTCGCCTGTCTCAGGAAACAGGACGAATGGTCGATCCGGGTGATTACGTGCACCGGATTCGAGTACTGATCGAATCGTTAGATTCCCAAGCTGCAGCGCGTTAGCCATGAATCCTTTTGGATCGTCTGCAGTGGGATCAATAGTTGGCCGCAGAATTTCCTGCGATGCGGCCGAAAACAGCGCCATTCATGAGTCCGGTGCCACCGGGATAGTTATGATAGAAAAGACCGCCCACCAGCTCGCCTGCTGCAAACAGGCCAGGAATTGGTTCCAGGTCTTCGTCGAGCACTTCGGCATTCGGTGTGATCCGCAATCCGCCAAATGTGAAAGTGATTCCACATGTGACTCCATATGCCTCGAACGGTGGTTTGTCGAGGGTCATCGCCCAGTTGCTTTTTTTTACAGCCAGACCGTCGGTTGACCGCCCATCCTTGATCGTGGGATCAAAGGGGATGTCGCTGTGGACTGCCGCGTTAAAGTCGGCAACGGTACGAACAAACTGATCCCGGTTCATTCCGTGTTCGTGGTAAAGGATCTCGGCAAGTTCTTCGATAGTGTTGGCGGAGACTTTGGTGATTTGCCGGATGCGATACTCGTCTCGTAAAAGGTGTTGAACTTTGGCATCAAAGATTTGCCAAGCGGTCTGGTTCGATTGCTCGAGGATTGTCCGGCCATACTTTGCATAGGTGTAGTTTCGAAGGTCAGCGCCTTCGTCCAGAAAACGTTCGCCATCTAGATTTACGATGATAGAGAATGGATACGAGTGTTTCTGGAATTGGTCACCGACAGATAGATCACCGAATTCCGGTGCGTTCAGATCCCACGCAACGGCATGACAGCTGGACCAATTGCCGTACGGGGCAGCCCCGATATCGATGGCCATACGGATTCCAGCGCCTGTGTTGAACCGGGTACCACGGACCTTGGCAAGTTCCCAGTCACGACCAAGGTAGCGGGAGCGCATCTCCGGGTTGGCTTCAAACCCGCCAGTCGCCAGCACCACTGAGCGAGCACGAATCTCACCGATCTTTCCGTTTTCACGAACGACGACGCCTTCGACCCGCTCCCCGTCGTATAAAAGACCCGTGACCTTCGCGGCGTATCGAATCTCGACACCAGCCTGTTTTGCAATCTCAGTTTCCATGTCGACCAGCCCCGGACCACCACCACGGGCTTCTACGCTGAGACCGCCCCAGAAACGGAATTTTCCTTCGGTCTTGAAAGCTTGGCGTCCATACATGGGAACGAAGCGAACGCCGCGGTCATGCAGCCATCGGATGGTGGGCAGACTGTTTCGGACCAGCACTTCTACGAGATCCGGGTCGCAACGAAATTCAGTGACTCGAAACATGTCATCGAAGAACTGGTCTTCAGTGTAACTGCCAAATTCGCTCATCTCAATTTCAGATTCCGAGAGGTCGCAAAGATCACGGAGGTCATCGACTCCGCTGTACACAAAGCGAAATCCCCCGGCAGTGAAACGACTGTTGCCACCGTTCTCTGAATGTGGCGCGCGTTCTAGAACCAACACGCGGGCGCCTTTCTCAGCAGCCGATATAGCGGCACAGAGCGCCGCATTGCCCGCGCCCGCGACGCAAACATCATATTGATCGTTCATAATCTAAGGAGAGATTGTATTCCTGAAATTAAGTCAAATTCTTCATGGGGATCATCCACCCGGTGGCATCGTACGTCAAACTAATTTAGTGTGGCACGTTAGATGTCTAACCTGAGAGTAGAAAAGATTTACCCAGCTAAACTGAGCGTCTCTCGCAGATACACGGTTTGTCTAATGGGAGACGTTGTAGAGAAGCATGCCGTCGATAGAGTCAAGAGAATTGACTACTAATCTATAGTGCCGCCCATTCATTTGGAGCCGAATATGAAAGCGATACAGATTTCAGACTATGGGGGTCGCGGAAATCTTGCACTCAATGAGATTGACGTACCCACACCCAGAGAGGGTGAAGCGCTGGTGCAACTCGATTATGCCGGGATCAATTTTATTGATGTCTATATGCGCCAGGGGGACTATCGGAATTCGAGCACCTATGGAACACCGCTTCCATTTACATTAGGCATGGAGGGTGCTGGGACCATTGTCGATTCGAACGGTGTGAAAGGAATATCCAACGGCAAACGAGTTGCCTACTGTCTTAGTCGAGGAAGTTATGCCGAGTATGCGAGCGTTCCGGCATGGAAGCTGGTTAACATACCGGCATCAATGGATCCCGCAGTTGCTACTGTACTGATGCTGCAAGGATGCACGGCTCACTATCTGTCGCATTCACTGTTTCCTGTCCGCCCCGAGCAATGGTGTTTGGTTCATGCTGGCGCCGGAGGTGTAGGACAGTTGTTGATTCAACTGGCAAAGGCCCGAGGCGCAAAGGTAATTGCGACTGTGGGTTCCGCCAGTAAGGCAGCAATCGCAAATGAGTTGGGTGCGGATCGCGTGGTCTTATATTTAGAAGACGATTTCTATGAGGCTGTGCAGGAGGTGACGGGCGGTCATGGTGTGCACGTCGTTTACGATGCAGTAGGAAAAGACACGATAGAACGCAGTATCCGATCCTTGCGTACGAGAGGCATGTGCGTCAACTATGGCGGGAGTTCAGGATTGGTGAAAAATGTTCGACCCTTAGATCTGGCGGAAGCTGGCAGTACGTTCTTTACCCGCCCGCATCTTGCGCACTACATGACTACTCAGGAAGAGATTAAAAGTCGTGCCGACGATTTGTTCCGATGGGTGGAGGAGGGCGTACTGAAGGTCCGAATAGATTCGATATTCCCATTGGCTGAAGTGGCAGTAGCACACGAAACCATCGAAGAAAGAAAAACAACGGGTAAGCTCCTCTTAAAAGCAATCGATTCTTGACCTGGTTACAGGAATTATCGTTTTAATAATTTTGGTTTCAACCAGCGGGTCGCGAGTACCGGCACAATCAATGAAATTAGCAACACCCGCACTGCGTGGTGAGATGCGACAAACACCGGGTCGATATTCATTATCAGCGCAAGTATCCCCATCTCTGCCAGACCTCCTGGTACAAAGGCCAACAGCAATACAGCGAATCCAATACCGGTCCACTGATTGAGCCCATAGGCAAAGACCACAGCTAAAGCCAGCAAAGACAATGTCAGACCGCAGGAAAGAATCAAAGTCTTAGCCAATTCGCGTGGTTTAGTACCGGAGAAAGCCGCACCAATACTGGCTCCGATCACCACCTGGGTGACACTGGTAAATTCCACTGGCGGCCGAAGGCTGGTGAGCCCTGCTAGTTCAAGAACCATCATAAGGATCATGGGTCCGAGCAAGTAGGGGGATGGAATGCGGATAAATCGTGCGATGATGGATCCAAATAGCCCAACTACAAAAAAGATACCCATTATCTCGAGGTTGATCGGCGCCTTAGTAGTTGTCAGCATGGCAACACTGCTAAGGCCGACATCCGGGAGTTGATTGATAAAGATCGGCAGCACAATAAGAATGGTCGCGAGGCGCGCCGTATGGGCTAACGCTGTGCTTCGAGGGTTGGCGCCGACACTGGATCCGAGGACCACCATGAAACTTAGACCTCCGGGGATGCTCGAAAATATTGCGGTCAGTCGATCAAAACCAATAACTTTTTGTCCGTAGTACATGGCCCACGGTACGGCAACTGCTAGGTAGCAAATCATGCCCGTTATGGTCAGAGACCAACGATGGATGCGCTCGAGGAGCTCCGGAGAGAACGCAGTTCCCAGCATGACCCCAAGGGCTGCCAGCGCGATGGTCCGCAGCCAGTTGGGTATCTCAAGGGATAACCCTTGCATACTCGCCACCATGTTTGCCACCATAGCGCCGAGAAGCCATCCTAGTGGAATATCGAGGTAGTTTCCTAATGCGCCTCCGATAATTCCGAGGCCGATTGAATAGACGAATTTTTTCATAAAAGATGTTTCTTTTAACACACTCGACAAATCAGGCTCCGAAGATTCTGTATCAGGCGCTTGAACATTTTGTGGCCCGGGTGTTGCTGTGATAGCTGGGCCTAGGTAGCGAAGGTACTTTGAATGACAGCTGATAAGAAAACCGAATTTGCTCGTCGACTAAGAGAAGGTGACTACATTACGGCACCTGGGGTGTTTGATCTCATTTCAGCGCGGATCGCTGATCGCATGAAATTTCCCGCGCTTTACATGACGGGTTATGGCGTGGTCGCTTCTGCTTTTGGTCTGCCGGATGCGGGCCTTGCCAGTTATACCGAGATGGTCGACCGAGTACGAACCATTGCTGCAGGCACCATTACACCCCTCATCGCCGATGCTGACACAGGTTACGGCGGCCTATTGAACGTGCAACACACGGTCCGTGGTTATGAGCAGGCGGGCGCAGTTGCGATCCAACTTGAGGATCAAAAAATCCCGAAAAAGTGTGGCCATACACCAGGGCGCCGCGTCATTTCGGTTGAGGACATGGTCGCCAAGATTCGGGTGGCTGTAACGGCACGTGAGTCGGAGAACTTTCTCGTCATTGCGCGAACGGATGCGAGGACGGGATACGGTCTCGCTGAAGCCATCAGCCGTGGGCAGGCATTTGCAAACGCGGGTGCCGATATTGTCTTTGTCGAAGCGCCAGAATCTGTAGAAGAGATGACCGAAATTTGCCACAAAATCGATTGCCCATTGATGGCCAACATGGTCGATGGCGGCAGAACGCCGCTTCTGTCGGCAGAGCAATTGAAAGACATCGGCTACCAGATTGCCATATTTCCGGGTACCGCCTTTCTCGCTGCAGGGAGCGCAGTGGAATCCGTTTATAAGCATCTGAAAACGACGGGCAGCAGTGAGGGGTTGCCCACACCTCTATATAACTTCAACGAATTTAGTCGATTAATGGGGTTTGAGGACGTTTGGGCGTTTGAAAAAAAATGGACAGACCCATCCTGAAGGCAGCTGATATCGCTGTGCAAGTTCGTTTTCAGGACAGCCTATCTACTCTGGCGTAGCGCGGGAATCTAATTTTCCCAGCGCCTCCATCCGGGGTATTGCCAGAATTACTTCTCGCCCCTTACGGTGCGTGCTAGAGTTGAGTGGATTTATTAACTATCAATAGTTAAGGTTTAACTTGCCGGGAATAGGGTTGACGGTTACTTACTGATTCCTTGCTTGTTGCCTATGGTGGTTGGACGGCCATCCTTAGCAATGTCGAAACTTCTAGAAATCAAAAATCTAAAAACTCAGTTTTTCACCTCGGCGGGCACCGTCCAGGCGGTTGATGAGGTTTCTTTTGATATCGAAGAAGGTGAAACCGTTGCCGTGGTCGGCGAGTCGGGTTGTGGAAAATCGGTCAGCGCGTTGTCGATTCTCCGGTTGATTCCCTGGCCGCCCGGTAAGATCGTCGGCGGTTCGATACATTTTATGGGAAAGAATCTGCTCGAAGTCAGCGACGACGAGATCCGGAAGATTCGTGGTCGTGAGATCAGCATGGTGTTCCAGGAACCGATGACCTCCTTGAACCCCGTCTTGTCGATTGGAATGCAACTAACCGAAACCATGGAGCACCATCTCAGACTATCTGCAAGCAAAGCGCAAGAGCGAGCAGTTGAACTATTAACCATGGTGGGCATCTCGGAACCCGAGCGGCGCTTGAGTCAGTTTCCACATCACCTGAGTGGTGGTATGCGTCAGCGCGTAATGATTGCACTGGCGCTCAGTTGCGAGCCAAAACTTATCATTGCAGACGAGCCAACGACCGCACTAGATGTCACTATCCAGGCGCAGATTCTTGAGTTGATGAAAGATCTTACCCGGCAACTGGGTGTGTCTTTAATTGTGATTACCCATAATCTGGGTGTTGTGGCGCGTTATGCCGATCGGGTGAATGTGATGTACGCTGGCAAAATGATCGAGATGGGAAATGCGCAACAGATCTATCACGACCCTCATCACCCCTACACGTTGGGTCTGTTGGCGTCGGTACCACGTATGGATCAACCGCGCGGTAATCGCTTGTTACCGATTGATGGTCAGCCTCCCGATTTGACACGTCTCGACCAAGGTTGTGCATTTCGTCCCCGCTGTCGCTTTGCGATTGACCGCTGTGCTGGAGAGATTCCGCTGCTTGAGGATGTTGGTGACGCACACACTGCCGCCTGTTGGCGGAGTAGCGAAATTCGAGACTTGAGGATGGCGTCGTGAGTACCGCGCCAGTTTCGGGTCAATCCACAGTTGATTCGTCTGGCGTCGCGTCTTCATTTGTCGAGATTCGCAATCTCAAGATGCATTTCCCGGTGACTCAGGGGACCGTCTACCAGAAAACGGTGGCACACGTGAAGGCAGTGGACGGCGTATCGTTCAATATCGCCAAGGGTGAAACTCTGGGACTCGTTGGGGAGTCTGGTTGCGGAAAAACAACGATTGGCCGCTGCATTCTTCAGCTTGAAAGTGCCAGCGAAGGCGAAATTTTGTTCAGCGGCGAGGATCTAACCCAACTCAACCAGAAAGAGTTGGGGCCCATCCGACAAAAAATTCAGGTGATTTTTCAGGACCCATACAGTTCGCTGAACCCGAGAATGAAAATTGGCACCATGTTGCAAGAGCCCATGCGTGTCCACGGAATCATCAAAGATGCGGGTGAGCGCCAGGCACGTGTAAAAGAATTACTGTCGGTTTGTGGGCTCGATCCCAGGTTTGCCGATCGCTACCCCCACGAGATGAGTGGCGGTCAACGCCAGCGTGTGGGGATTGCGCGGGCACTGGCGTTGAATCCGGAATTCATCATTTGCGACGAAGCGGTGTCGGCACTCGATGTGTCTATCCAGGCCCAGGTGATCAACCTGCTCGAAGATCTTCGAGAAGAGTTCAACTTGACCTATTTGTTCATCGCCCACGATCTCAGTGTGGTGCGACATATATCCAACCGGGTGGCCGTGATGTACCTTGGAAAATTAGTGGAATTGGCCGACGGGGACGAGCTGTTCGACAACCCGAAACACCCTTACACCCAAGCGTTGCTTAACGCGGTGCCGATTCCGGATCCCAAAGTTGAGGGGGAGCGTGACCACAAGGTGATTACGGGCGAAGTGCCAAGCCCCATGAATCCGCCGAGCGGCTGTGTTTTTCATCCAAGATGCCCTCTGGCGGTGGACAGCTGTAGAACGTCAGTGCCAGAATTCCGGGAGGTTGCATCCGGGCACCGGGTGGCCTGCACCGAGATATAAATGGAGCACCCGAGAGATTTAATCCGATAGTTATGCAATTGACACGAAACTCGAAACGGTCATCGCAGTCCGGATGGCCACAACGGGGGTAAGTACTAAATTTACAACGATGAAGGAGGACCTAAGCTGATGAAGATACCTATAGTTAAATCTGTACTGACAGTGACGGCTGGGATGGTGTTGGCACTTGGTATAAGCGCCACCTCGTCTGCCATTGACAAGGGTGGCACGCTGAACTTCGTAGTGGCCAGTAAGATCCCGTCGTATGATGGCCATCAGGAAACCACTTTTGGGATGGTTCATCCCATACGGCCGTTCTACAGCCTGTTGATTCGGGTAAATCCGGAAAATCCGTCAGACCCGGCCGACTTTAAGTGCGACCTGTGCGAAGGCGATGTGCCGACAGGCACAGATGGCGGTACGAAGTACACGTTCAAGATCCGAAGCGGTGTCACGTTTCATGATGGTACGCCCTTGACGTCGGCGGACATCAAGGCCACCTATGACAAGATCATTTTCCCGCCCGAAGGCATACCGAGTTCGCGTAAGGCCTTTTTCAAGATGGTCGATTCTGTCGAAGCGCCTGATGCCAGCACGGTTGTATTCAATCTGAAGTTCCCGTCGGGTTCGTTCATTCCGGCAGTGGCAACACCCTTCAATTTTGTTTACAGCAAGAAAGACTTGGACGACCATGGCCATGACTGGCACAAGAAGAACGTGAACGGCACTGGACCTTTTATCTTTGTCGAGGACATTCCAGGCCAACACGTAATGGGTAAGAAAAATCCGAATTATCACTTCGAAGGACAACCATACCTTGATGGGTTCAAGGCGATTTCTGCACCGAAGATGGCGGTTCGGATCAATGCTATCCGCGGCAATCAGGCATCCATTGAGTTTCGTGGATTCCCGCCCAAGGCTAGGGACGATATGGTGAACGCGCTCGGTGACCAGTTGACGGTTCAAGAAAGCGACTGGAACTGCGTGCTGATGTCGACGGCCAATATGGAGCGTCCCCCGTTCGATGACATTCGGGTGCGGCAAGCATTGACCCTCGCGGTCGATCGCTATGCGGGCTCGAAGTATTTGTCGCAGATCGCGATCGTCAAGACGGTGGGTGGTGCGGTGTTCCCGGGGCACCCTCTGGCGGCTTCGCAGGAAGAGATGGAGCAGCTGATCGGGTATTCCCGTGATATCGACGCGAGCCGGGCCAAGGCACGAGCTCTATTGAAAGAAGCTGGGGTTCCGGAAGGATTTCAGTTTATATTCAATAACCGCGGTGTCGACCAGCCGTACAAGGTCGTGGGTACCTGGCTGGTGGATCAATGGCGCAGGATTGGCCTGGATCCACAGCAGACGGTAAAGCCGTCGCCACAGTTCTATGACACCTTGCGCAAGAAGGGTGATTTCGATGTCTCTATCGACTTCAACTGCCAGTCGGTGATCAACCCGATCGCTGATGTGTCGAAGTTCCTGTGCAGTGCCGGCAATAACTATTCAAATTGCGAAAACCAGGAAATCGAGGATCTTTATAACAGTCTGATTCGCGCGGAAACTCTTGATGAGCAACGCGCACTCATGCGCCAGTATGAAAAGGCGGCATTTGATCTCGCTGGTAGTGCCATCACCCTTTGGTGGTACAAGATCAACCCACACCGTGCGTATGTGAAGGGGTGGAACATTGCGCCAAGCCATTACCTGAACCAGCATCTCGACAATGTCTGGTGTACAGGTGGCACGTGCAAATAATTGATGTTTTTGATTGGATCAGTGATTACTGAAGTAGATCACTGTTAACGTAGTTTGTTGATTTGAAGCGCCCGCCTGCCGCCCATGTGGCGGCAGGCGGTCTTCTTTATCTGGCAAGAGCATGCACACGTATATTACGAAACGCCTGTTACTGATCATCCCGACCCTGCTGGGTGCAGCGATGATCATTTTCTTTATGCTCCGGCTGATCCCTGGCGATGTGTGTGAAGTACGATTGGCAGGTAGTGGCCTCTACGTGGATGAGGCTGATATCCAACTGTGCCGAGAGAAATTGGGTCTCAACGAGCCCGTTCTTGTACAGTTCTACGAATTTGTCACTGGTTACGTCACTTGGGATTTGGGCGAATCCATGTGGACAGGTAAACCGGTTACCCATGAGATTTCTATACGCTTTAAATTATCAATCCAGCTTGCCATCATGGCGACGCTGGTGGCTGTGCTCATTGCGATTCCGCTCGGCATTATCTCTGCCGTTAAGCAGGACACTTGGGTGGACTATGTGGTGCGCTCGTTCAGTATCGCCGGCATTGCTATGCCGTCTTTTTGGCTCGGCATCCTGATTATTCTGGGTCTTTTGATCGGGAGTCAGAAATTTTTTGGTACACCCTGGATGCCACCGATTTATTATGTCTCGCCGTTTGAGGACTTCTGGCGCAACATGTCCCAGCTGATTTGGCCCGCCGTTGCAACGGGTTACCGTTATTCGGCTGTGGTCACTCGAATGACGCGATCGGCTTTACTTGAAGTATTGCGGGAAGACTATATTCGTACCGCCCGGGCGAAAGGCATGATCGAGAAGGTCATTATCAACCGCCATGCGCTCAAGAATTCCATGTTGCCGGTTTTGACCATTGTTGGGATCGAATTTGCGTTTCTGATTGGCGGCCTCGTCGTCACCGAACAGGTGTTTAATCTAAATGGTCTGGGTCGGTTATTTGTCGAGTCGGTGGGGGCGCAGGACTTTGCCCTCACACAGCAGATGGTCATGCTGGTCGTATTGGTGGCTGTGCTTGCAAATTTTCTTGTTGATCTTTTTTATGCATGGCTTGATCCGAGAATTCGGTACAGTTGATCGCGGGCAAAATAATGGCAAGCGCTGAATCAGTTCAATTCATTGTGCCGGACGAGATCCGGAAGCCCTGGTATGTGAAATTGGGGGATCTTATGCGGCGCCAGCCCTTGGGCACCGCAGGCGCATTCGTTGTAATCCTTATGGTGCTGGCTACGATATTTGCTGAAGTGCTCTCGCCCTATGATCCAGAGATGATTTCTTTTGAAAGCATGTTGGTCCCGCCCAGCATCGACCATTGGATGGGGACCGATGCGTTTGGGCGCGATATTCTGACCCGGATCATCTATGGCGCACGGACTGCTTTGTTCGTCGGTTTCACAGCGGCTTTTGTTGGCTCCACCCTCGGATTAATTCTCGGTGTTGCGAGCGCTTACTTTGGTGGCCTCTTTGATCTAGTGGTTCAGCGTCTGGTCGATATTTTGATGGCGTTTCCGTTGATTGTTTTGGCACTTGCCGTCGTAGCAACATTGGGTGCAGGCACGGTCAACGTCGTCATTGCTATTACGATTCCGTTTATTCCGCAGTGTGCCAGGGTCGTTCGCTCGAGCGCTCTTGCAATTCGAGAGATACCGTATGTAGATGCAGCCCGGGCCCTCGGTTTTGGGCACTCTCGGATTATCATGCGACACATGGTGCCCAACGTGATGGCGCCGTACCTGATTATGGTGACCACGTTCGTGGGTCACGCGATTTTGTTGGAGGCTTCACTGTCTTATCTTGGTCTCGGTGTTCAGGAACCGACGGCGGCTTGGGGGTTGATGCTGCAAGGTGGCGCAGAAGAATTTGCTGAGAGCGCTCCCTGGGTGCCCATTTTCCCTGGCCTTGCCATCACCCTGGCCGTATTTGGATTTAATCTTTTTGGCGACGCATTGCGCGATCTTTTGGACCCACGCCTTAGAGCGCGGTAGTTGATCCTCTGGGCGGCGTAATTTGGTTGCCAAGTCGCCAAATAATTTGAACTTTTATGCGGCACGATATCCGCCTGAACTGGCTCGTTGAGCCGAGATTGGCCCCTTAAGACCACGATGCGACTCGCTATTCTGGATGATTATCACAGTGTCTCGCTGGACGTCGCAGATTGGACTGTTGTTGCAGAGAAAGTCGACATTCATGTGTTTACCTCGCACTTGGGTGATGAGGATCATGTCGCAGCCGCACTCGCACCGTTCGAGATTCTGGTGGTTATGCGAGAGCGGACCTCGTTTCCGGGTTCTCTTTTGCGGCGGTTGCCAAAGTTGCGGCTATTGGTGACCACGGGTCAGCGCAATTTGGCCATCGATATGGCAGCAGCGCGTGAATGCGATGTTGATGTTTGTGGAACCACATTACTGGGATACCCTGCTTTCGAACACACGTGGGCGCTGATTCTGGGCTTAATGAAGCAAATACCACTTGAAAACGATGCGATGCACCGGGGGGAATGGCAGGTCAGTTTTGCAGACGGTTTGCGGGGTAAAACGCTGGGTGTGCTGGGGCTTGGGAAGCTCGGTGCCGAGGTGGCAAAAATTGGACTCGCATTTCAAATGGAAGTGATTGCGTGGAGTGAGAACTTGACCGCTGCTCGGGCTCAGGATTGCGGTGTCCGGCAGGTCAGTAAGAATGACCTCCTGTCTTTGTCCGATGTCCTCACAATTCACCTGGTGCTGAGTGCCCGTACCCGGGGGCTTATCGGCACTGAGGAATTACAATTGATGAAATCCAGCGCGTACCTTGTCAACACGTCGCGCGGTCCAATCGTTGATGAGACCGCATTGATTGATGCCCTGACGAGAAAATCGATCCGTGGGGCAGCACTTGATGTTTACGACACAGAGCCGCTGCCCTCCGACCATCCAATTCGGAAGTTGGACAATGCCGTACTGACGGGCCACACGGGTTATGTCATTCGAGACAATTTTGTGCACGGGTACGGGGAGGTCGTAGAGGATGTACTCGCCTGGCTGGCCGGCAAGCCGCTGCGGCTCTTGAATTGAGGCGGCATCGGAAGGCGAATGGAAAACTTGACTCTCTTAAAGGCAGTGACATTCGATGTATTCGGGACCGTTGTCGACTGGCGCACCAGCATTGCACGTGAAGTGGAGGGCCTGGCAGTAAAAAAGCAATTCGTAGTCGATGGTGAGCGGTTTGCTGATGCTTGGCGCAACCTCTACCAACCTTCGATGAAGAAGGTCAGGGATGGAAAAATGCCGTGGACGTTACTCGACGATTTGCACAGAACGAATTTATTGGAAGTGCTGGAGGCGTTTGGCATCGATCAGTTGTCGGAAGAAGAAATTGAGCATTTGAATCGGGCGTGGCATCGACTCGATCCATGGCCTGATGCGGTGGCTGGGCTGCAACGGTTGAAACAGCATTACATCATTGGCACGCTCTCCAACGGTAACGTGGCACTGATCGTTAACATGGCGAAATTTTCTGGACTTCCATGGGATGTGGTGTTGGGTGCAGAGATTGCGCGCCATTACAAACCGCAGCCTGAAGCTTATTTGAAGTCGGCAGAAATTTTGGGGCTGGAGCCGAGAGAATGCATGCTGGTCGCTGCCCACAATGGCGATCTCGCGGCTGCTGGGCGTTGCGGGTTTCAAACGGCTTTTGTGCCGAGGCCGACAGAGTATGGATCAGAGCAGACCACCGATCTCGCCGCTGAATATGACTGTGACCTGGTGGCTGGCGACTTTATAGAGCTTGCGCAGATCCTCGGCTGTTAGGCGGACCAAGAAACTTGAAGTACTAAGAGGGAGTCTCTTGGTCGACTTCGTTTGTTCCCGAGGGCGAGGGTTCGGTCCGCCACTTTAAAAGATAACTGTCGATATTTTGGCGAACGGGCGCGCCATCTTCTCCGAGTTTGTGAGCCCGCAGGTAAATAATGGTAAGCGTTGCGGCACTAAGGCGCGCTTGATCATGCTTTTTTCGGGCCTCTCGGTGTACATTTTTTAACCAGTTGGGTGGGTCTATCGGTTCAATCGATCCGGCTTTGCGCACTTGTTCTAGATATTCAGTCACCAGGGCGCCTATCTTCTCAAGATGGGACGGCCGATAAGCCAATTCATCGGAGCGTATGATTGCTCGGCAATCACGGTCAAGGCGCCGCGCCTCGTGCCGTTTACCGAAGAGAGAAAACATCAGTATGACCTCAATTGATCTTTTTTACGCATTTGAAATTCCATGACGTTGAGAAGAATTATCACGTATTCGAGAAAACCAATACAGCCAAAATGGCACAAATTATCGAGATTGCCTTTCTAGAATGTAGCTTCTCTTTAAGGAAAAGTATCGCTAAAAGCCCGGTCAGGACAAAACTCAGTTGGGCGATCGGCGCGACGACGACAGCATCTCCATAGCTAAAAGCAATTCCGACCGCGACGTAGCTTGAAGCAATTAGCGCTCCACACAAAAGCGGAAGCCAGCAGTGAACGCCGCGGACAAGAATGTTGTCACCCGAGCGAATCGCAAATGGCAGTGCCAGAGATAATGCGCCGAAACTTTGTGCGACAACAAGTGCCCCCGGGGTAGCACCGGCAGCCAATCCAAGCTTATAAAACAGGCCGATGCATCCAAAAAGAATCATGGCCATCAGCGCCATGAAAAAAGGTTTTCTTTGTCGGGCAGCAGAGGCATAGCCAGCCCCATTGGTCAGGATGGCCAAGGCAGCGAGACCCAAAGCCGCACCCTTGACCCAATTTAATTGTTCCCCCAAAAATGACACCGTGAGGACCGCGGTGACGGCAAAATTTAGACGCACGACCGGCACAAGAGCCAGTGCGTCACCGTGTTTAAGCGATTTGAGAACGAGAAGAAATGCAACAAACGCAAGCATTCCATTTAAAAATCCATAGCCAAGGCCTATAGAGAAATCTAATTCTTGGCGGTAAACGGCCAGAGCAATGGCTGTCGGAATGTAAGCCATGTTTTGAAACAGCATGAATGATGCACCACGGAGTTCGAATCTTTGGCCCCATTTGTATAAAAAATCGCTAACGCCCAAAAATACAAGTGAAAAAAGGGCGAAAAAGACTTCTTCGGGCATCGCAAAATCACCAAGTCTTGGTGTCGTCGCGGTCTCAGAAAATAGGAAAATCTAGGCTGCTCAAGTGAGCCCAATCATTGCGCGATCACGATAGGCTTTGCGATCCGCCAATGATTGATACCATCGCGTAAGGTGCGGCAGCTCGATTCGTTCAATATCAAGCTCGAACCATCGGTAGGCCATGATACCGACCGGTATATCACCAAAGCTCAAGCTAGACCCCGCGACGAACGGGTTTTGCGAAAGGTGATGGTCAAGAATGGTCATTGCGGATGCGGTTTGCGCTTGTCCCGCAGCAATTTCGCCGACATTCCGTTCATCCTCGGGCGTTCGGACAAGACCCCAGAACACAGGTCGGATCGCCGGCGCGAGGACGGTTTGCTGCCAGTCCATCCATTGTTGGGCTAGTGCGATTTGCCACGGGTCTGTCGGCAACAAGAGATTGGGTGCGTGAATTTCGCAAAGATATCTTATGATGGCGTTCGATTCCCACAGCACATTTCCGTTGTCGATCATCGTTGGAACCAACCCGTTCGGATTCATCGCTAGGTATTTAGGTTCCTGGTTACCCCCAAAATCACCACCGATGTCTTCTCTCTGATACGACAATTCAAGTTCGTCGCAGGCCCACAGCACCTTCTGGACATTCGATGAGTTGGTACGACCGAGAATTTTTAACATGAGATGGCCTCGTGAATTTAAGTCCCAGTCAGGTTGTAACTGGGAGAAGTGAATGGAAGAACAAGCACATCGTAAGTTACTCGCAGCAGCCGGCAAGCATTAGTTTCTGGAATTCCCGTGTGAATTTTGTGTGGGCAACAAAAAGACGATGAAACTGGCGATCAAGACCGTCGCTGCGAGAAAATAAAATACCATAGCCAACCCATAACGATCCGCGATCATGCCGCCGATTGGCATGATCGCTGCCGTCATGACTGCTTGGGTGCCGAACAGAATACTGGTAGAGCTCCCAAAATATCCAGGTGGTGAAAGGTCCATCATCCAGCTGTGCACAACCGGGCGAATGGCAAACAGAAAGAAACCTGCCAGCGCCACCACGGTTATGATGGCAAGGTCCCCGCGTAATGGCGCAATCAGTGCGACGATACAAGCGCTGAATACGAGGCCCCAAAGAATCACGGGTCGCCTGCCCACTCGATCTGACCACGTTCCGGCAATTGGAGAGGCGATGAGACCCCCGATTTGCAGTGACATCATGACAAGGCCCATCCAGATGGCGCCCGTGCGCAATTCATTGATTAAGTACAGTGGGAGAAAAAGATAGAGCCCATTTTGGGCAATGTTGCGACACCCAGATGCCAGGCACAGACCGACGACGACTCGGTTCCTTAAAATGTTTTTAATGCTGGTCGCATATTCCCGAAAATTAATCGGTCCTTTTATGCTCCGTCTTGTTTCGCGATCTTTGTGCAGCAGTGTCAGCGCGAGAACGAGAACGACCAGAAAGACAGGAAGCGCGCTTACGAACGAGGTTCGTTGCCAGGTAAGGATGGTCAGCAACGCACCCGCAACCGGTGGTGCCAGCGTATCGCCCAGGTTGGCGCAAAATGCATGGATAGAGAGCACATAGCCTCGGTTCTTTGGGTAGCTTTCAGAGAGGTACGCAATTGCCGGTGGGTGCCACAAGTTATTGGATGCACCAAGGAGTGCGACCAGACCTGCCAGTACGACAAAATGGTCAGTAAATCCAAATGCCAGCAGCGCAGCGCCGCCCACACACAAAGCGATGATCTGAAACAGGATCCGCCGGCCGCTGATGTCGACAGCAAGCCCGCTGCCGAGGTTGGCAGCAAGTGAACTCAAATGAAACACGGAGACCAGAAATCCGGTGTCGGTATAAGAAAGCCCGAGGTCAGGCCCTATAAATGGCAGCAACAGATAGAAGAACGCTGCAATCCAGTGGGTTGTTCCATGGCCCAGGCTGACCAGAAATACCGGCCCCTGCCGGGTCCATGGGACACCGGTCAGTCGCGCAATTGTTTCGAGCAAAAGAGAATACCCGTGGAAAAATCGTGCTGGCACCATAATCGCATCCCCGAAACGGCACAAGCAGGTGCGGTGTTAAGGATCTTTGTGTAATTCCCTTGGCTTCGGGCAGAATATCCTTTGTTCGATTTGGAAATGCCTATTAACTGCGATCAATCGAAGTATTCTTGCTGACCAGATATGTCTGAAACGAAAAACGCTCTCCCTCTTGCCCGGTTCACCGTGCTCGATTTAACCCGTGTGCGGGCTGGACCCACGGCTGTGCGTCAGCTCGCCGACTGGGGTGCGAATGTCATCAAAATCGAGTCCCCCGGTTATATGGACACGGAAAGCGGCATGGGTGGGACCCGTCACAGTCCGGATTTCCAGAACATTCATCGTAACAAGCGCTGCATGACGTTAAATCTGAAAGACCCTCAAGGACATGCCATATTGATGCGCATGGTCGAACAGGCCGATGTCGTGGCTGAAAACTTTCGACCCGATGTAAAAAAACGCCTGGGGGTTGACTATGATTCCCTTGCCAGTCGAAACCGTCGCATCATTTTGGCCAGTGTTTCAGGATTCGGTCAGGATGGGCCCTATGCCGGACGTCCCGGGTTCGATCAGGTTGCCCAGGGAATGGGCGGCTTGATGTCGATTACGGGACTGCCTGGTCAGGGGCCGGTGCGCGTGGGTGTACCGATTGCGGACTTGGCGTCAGGAATGTATGCCGCTATCGGCATACTGATTGCACTTTTACAACGCGAAGAGACAGGCCGGGGCCAGTGGATACATACCTCGTTACTCCAGGCGCAGATTGCCATGCTGGATTTCCAGGCTGCACGCTGGTTGATTGCTGGCGATGTACCGCCGCAAGCAGGAAATAATCACCCCACAAGCACGCCCACTGGCGTTTTTAAGACAGCCGATGGCCATATGAATCTTGCGAGCGCGGGAGAGATCATGTGGCAGCGACTGTGCACGGTTCTAGAAGCTGATTCCCTCGTCGAAGATCCCGACTTTGCTACGGAAAAATTACGATTTCAGAATCGAGATCGTTTGAATGATGCATTGGCCGAATATTTGTCGAAGCGCACGAGCGCCGAGTGGATCGAAGCACTGAATGATGCAGGCGTACCCAGTGGCCCTATCTATAATATTGAGGAAGTGTTCTCAGACCCTCAGGTTCAGTATCTCGGTATGGCAGCGCCCATTTCACATCCCGCGTTGGGCAACATTGAGGTTGTGAATAACCCCATCACTATGAGCGAATCGCCTGAAGTGGCTTATACCGCAACGCCCGAGCGCGGCGAGCACACGGAAGAAGTGTTATCAGAATACGGCTACAGTTCAGACGAGATCGAATCGTTCCGAGGGGACGGTACGATCTAGACCATTGCTTGGGCTTCCTAGCGGCCTTTGAAATTTGGTTTTCTTTTCTCCATGAACGCGGCCCGCCCCTCTCGGTAATCGTCACTCGCAAAGCAGGCGTTAACCAACTCTTCGACTAAAGACAGATTTCGGTCCTGTGGATCCTTCAAGGTTTCCTGGATCGTTTGCTTGATTGCGTGAACCGTCAAGGGCGCGTTACCCGCGATAGTAGAGGCATAATCTGCGACATACGATTCGAGCTCACCAATAGGCACCACACGGTTCACCAGACCCATTTGAAGTGCCTCCGCGGCCGTAAATAAACGGCCGGTGTAGAGAATTTCCCGCGCAAAGGTCGGACCAATCAGTTGTACCAGGGGATACACGTCCTCCCAACGATAGGCCAATCCGAGTTTTGCGGGGGGAATCGCGAATCGCGCGTTTTCAGCAGCGATACGAAGATCGCAATGGGTCGCCACGCTTGCACCCCCACCCACACAAAACCCTTGGATCATGGCAATAGTCGGTTTGTTTAGGTGGTCCAATGCATCGAGCGTTGCCATTACAGTCTGGTTGTAATGGTCGGTAGCTTCTTTTGACGCGCGGTTCTCTTCGAACTGGGATATATCGGCGCCGGCAGAAAACGCCTTGTCCCCGGCGCCACTCAACACGACGACCCGGACCTCGTTATCGTTGGAGAAATTCTCTGCAGCGCTTTCGATGCCTTGCCACATTTCAAGCGAAATAGCATTTCTTTTGTTGGGTTGATTCAAGATTAAATGACCAATGCCGTCGTTTTTCTCGACGATAATTTTGTCTGTGATGTTGGTCATGGTGCTCCTCTTAAAGTCATTGGTAATAAGGTC
>CZRL01000095.1_pt1 | contig 20392 bp, 17 predicted proteins | sample 734451 | NCBI WGS metagenome assembly CZRL01 (sample SAMEA3597868, study PRJEB11362) | hydrothermal vent metagenome | biome: marine hydrothermal vent biome; feature: marine hydrothermal vent; material: ocean water | place: Atlantic Ocean | collected 2010-09-19/2010-10-04 | reverse complement strand
ATTGCGGCAAACACGAGAAATGCAACGATCCAGGCACGGAAAGCAAACAGTTCAAAGGCGTGACCGGCATGTCCAACAATGTACGCGCAGGCTGGCCGATTCGCGATCACTGGCCGGAAATCAAGAAGATGCCGCTTGGTATCATTTTCTGTGAGAGTCTTCTTTTGTGTTGGTACGAGAGTAAGGATCAGCATGAAGCACACAATTTGCAGTCCGCCTGCAGTGATAAAAACGAACGGCCACTCCAGCACCCCGATTAGGTAACCAGTCAGGATGTAAGACGCACCTGTGCCTAGGCCAAAAGATGCGGTATACCAGGGTACGGCACGGATTCTTTTGGATTCATCGAGCCGATCGTTCAGAATCTGCAGCCCCGGGATGTAAGTTCCAGCCATAGCGATGCCGTAAAGAAACCGGAACGTTAGCGCGCTCCAGAACCCTTCGGCGAAATATGCAAAGCCAAATGCGCTGATTACGCCGATGACAGTACTGAGCAGATAGACTCGCTTGGCATCTACACGATCTGTCGCTCCAGCCAGGATGGGCACTGCGATCACGTAACCAACCAGAAGGATTCCACTGATCCAGCCGGCCTCTGAATTACTGAGCGACCAAAGATCAGCGAACTCAGGAATAAGGGCTACAAAGTTTGCAAAACCGGTGGTTGACAATACAAGCGTAAGACAGAGCAACGGGACCAAATGTTTCTGCATACAGGCTTATTGCCTATGAAGTTCCCGAAGCAATCGTCCAAACTTCATTGGGGGTGATGCTTTTGTTGCCGGGCCAGACGATTCTGCAGATGTGGAATTAGACCGCCGGAACGCACAATGGAGACCAGATGAACAGGCAAAGTTTCCGCGATAATTTCTTGATCCGTGTTTTGATTCAAAATTTGGCTGGTCTCGATGTCGATGACCAGTTGATCTCCTGCACTGATTCCCTGAATGCTCTTCACAGTAAACAGCGGTAGCGCGATATTGAATGCATTTCGAAAGAAAATACCTCCGAAAGATTGCGCAATGATGGCTTCTATTCCCAATAACTTGAGGACCAGCGCTGCCTGTTCTCTGGATGAACCCGCGCCAAAATTTTGCCCCGCGACAATAACATCTCCTGTTTTCACATTCTCGGCAAAGTCAGGCTCTACTGCTTCGAGGCAGTGTTTCGACAGTTCTTCGATCGAACCTTTCATGAAAGCACCTGGCGCCAGGACATCGGTATCGATGTCGTCACCCAATAACCAAACGCGATGAGATTTCATAATGCAGCTGCTTCAAGAAAGGGGCGGGGATCGGTAATGTGGCCCGCTATTGCAGCAGCGGCTACGGTATAGGGAGAGGCCAAATACACTTTGGATGAAGCAGAACCCATTCGACCACGAAAATTTCTCGCGGTCGACGATATGCAGACCTCTCCTTCGGTAAGTACACCGGCCCCATAGCCGGCACAGGCGCCACATCCGGACGGCATAAGGATAGCCCCCGCATCTAGGAGTGTCCCGAGGGTGCCATCAGCAGTTGCTGCCGAGGTGACCTGCACAGATGCCGGTGCCAGCAGGAGCCGGACACTTTTCGCAACTCGATGGCCGCCCAGCACCGCTGCAGCCATGTGTAAATCATTCAGTTTGGCACCGGTGCAGGCGCCGATGTAAGCCTGGTGTATTTTTTCCGGTTCGATATCATTAACCGGAACCGTGTTGGCCGGACTGTGCGGTGCAGCGACCAGGGGTTGTAGATTGTTTGCATCAAAATCATGAATCTGATCAAACGTTGCGTCGGGGTCGCTTTGCCAGTTTGTTAACTCATCGACCACCGTGCCGATCGACCGCAAATATTTCGCAGTGATTTCGTCGGGTGGAATGATGCCGGTCTGAGCACCCAGTTCGGCTGTCATATTGCACAGTGTCATGCGCTCCACGTGCGGCAGTGACTCAAGGGCTGTCCCAGAAAATTCCACCACGCGGCTTGTCGCGCCACCAACGCCAAGTGCGGCGCACGCTTTCAACATCATGTCTTTGGCACAAACACCCAACGCCAGTTGACCATGCCATCGTAGTGACAGAGTCGCTGGTACCTGCAGCCATGTTTCCCCTGTCGCTAGGACTGCGGCCATGTCTGTAGCGCCAACGCCGAACATAAAGCACCCGACAGCACCCCCCGTCGGCGAATGGCTGTCTCCCCCGACCACGAACATCCCGGGTCTAAGGTAAGGGTGTTCCTGCAGCACTATATGGCAGATGCCCTGCATATCATGAAAATTTTCAATCTGGTGGGAACGGCACCAACGTCGAACGCCATCTAAAATTTTCGCGCTTTCTGCGTCGACTGCAGGAACGTAATGATCCGATACAACCACCACACGATTTGCATCCCACACACCCACATTCAATTGTTCCAGAACCGGAGCGACACGTCGTGGCCCTCCAGAGTCATGCATCATGGCGAGATCTACCTGGCACGTGACGATATCACCAGGACGAACCGAATCGAGGCCGGCAGCGCGCGCGATGATTTTTTCAGACAGCGTGGACGGTGAACTCATTGCCTTAAGATCAGTACATTGAATCGATAAATTATTCGCCTTAGTCTGCGATTGCAATCAGAATGACACCCGGTACAACCAGAAGCATAGCCAGAATGATGCGAAAGGTGAATGTTTCACGCCGAAATATAAGAAATCCGAGAAGGAAAGTGAAAATTGGGGACAGGGACACGATAGGGACAACCGTAATGACACTGCCAAGATTCAGCGCCGTATTCAAAGACCAGATCGATATGCCATTGACGACTCCGCCAGCGAAAAACCAAAGAAGCCCTGGGCTCCATTTTGCATCGCGATAAATACGTTGGTCTTTGCTGAACATCGTAATAAGCGCAATGGCGAGTGACACGGTATAGGAAACGAGACCGGCGAACAAAGGATCTGGGACAGTGTTCAGTCCTAACTTGGTCATTGCGTGACCCAGTGCGCGTACGGCAGCTGCTCCGATCGGCAGCAATAATGCCCAGGTTGGCCAAGCGCCCTTGGTTTCCCCTCTCTGGGTCAGTATCCCAACAGCGATGACGATAGCAAGGGTCGCAATAAACACCGTCAGGGTTAACGATTCCCCCAGAATGAGGATGGCGAACAGAACGGCAAATAGTGGTGATGTGGATGCCAGTGTGCTGGTTAGGGTTGGGCCGAGATAACGAACAGCGGCTAAAGCGAAATTGGCGGAAAGAAACGGCCGAAACAGGCCTATAACGGCAAAAATGAGTACCGCGCTTGTCATCCAGTACCAGGTCTGGAGAAACAGTGGTGACAATAGCCAGTAGAACACAGTTGAACCCAAGATTGAGATCAATGCGCCCAGGCGATTGTGGCCGTATTTCAAGCCCAGGTTCTGGACCTGTACGCCCACCGCAAATAGAAATGCGGAACAAAAAGCCAGAGTTGTCGGTGTGATCAGGCCAATTTCATTCACACCCGGTTCAGCCTATTTCATCCGTCATAGGCGCGCGATCCCGAGTTGCGATGCCAGGTACGGTACAAATGACGTTGTAAATTAGAATCCGCATGATCCTCGAAAGTGTTGCGGTAGTGGAGCACATCGAGGTTATTTAGATATTGGAATTGGCCCCGCTGAATGGGTGCCTCGACCCACAGGTTCGAATCGCCGGTAATTTCTTCGATTGCCTGCAATGCTTCCTCCAGTTCAGGGTCCAGTGGTTTATCGGCCAAAGCGTAGCCTTTTTTTACGAGCGAGATACTCATACGGGCCGACAGCCGTTGACCGTCCCAGGAGAACATCGGAAATCGAACAGTTGTATCAGCGTCTTTTGCATGTTCTGCCTGTCGGTCAAAGGAAACGGGCCGATAGAGTCGCTTCAGTAGCTTCGGGTAAGTCGTAAGTAATTGGTTGTGCAAGCTGTAGACGCTGCAGAATCGACTTTCTCCGCCCTTCATGGCCGAATGCCTACAAAGTAGCCCGACATAGTTCGGGACAGTGATGCCGAATGCGTTGTCGTTGTGGAACGGTAGTTCGACATTGGTATACGAACCGCGGACGCCGTAGCGAAATTCTTTCCCAGTATCCGTTACATCATAAATCATGGTGCCATCCCATTTTTGCGCTACAGGACGATCGACTAACTGACCGAGAACCCAAAAGCAGGCAACGATCTCCTCAATTTCATAATCGTCAATGGGTAGACCTTGAACGACACAAAATCCGAAGCCGTAATCCAGAGCATTTTTTGTTGCAGCCATAGCATCGCGAAGATGGGGAATCGAGAAGTCCTCTAACGTACGGAGTAGGACCGGCAAAGGGTGCGCCCGGATGTGCGAGACCATTCCTTGAAGTTCTGAAATGGCGTCTTTTGAAACATGCACAGTCCAGTCTTCGGGCTGAATGTCAGCGGCTTGCCAGGCCCGCCGATCGTGAATGAGTTCAGTCAGCATCAGAGGGGCGGGCGAATCGGGCGCTTGGTCGGCCATTACGGAATCTATCCACCAAGAGATTGCTGCATCAGATGAACGAAATGGTGTGCGACGCGGCCGCTGCCATGGCCGATCTGTTGGCGACAACTCGTGCCGCTCGCGACCACCGAGTAATCCATAGGCAGTTCTCGGATTGCGGGCAGTAGGGAGAGTTCTGCCATATCCATAGATAGATCATAGGTTTCAGCCTGTTGACCAAATGCCCCCGCCATTCCGCAGCAACTGCTTTGAATTACCTGGGTCTGTAATTCTGGAATCATATCGAGACACGCTTTCAAATCATCCATGGTCGCAAATGCTTTCTGGTGGCAATGGCCATGGAGGGCTGCGTTTTTAACCGCTATCGGTCGTAGGTCAAGATGAAGGCGGTTTGAATTTCGCACCAGGAACTCTTCCAACAGCAATGCGTGGTCGGTCATTGAATCGATTATTTCATCTGGAAGAAGAGCGGCGTACTCATCGCGCAGTGTGAGGAGGCAAGAGGGCTCAAGACCAATCAGTGGAATATCACGCTCGAAGTAAGGCGTAAGAACTTTGAGCAGACGGCGAGCTTCCGCTTTTGCCTCATCAAGCAATCCGGCCGCAAGAAATGTTCGGCCACAGCATAGAGGGCGTTCTTGGTCCGCATGGGCAACGTGCACTCGACATCCTGATGTTCTCAATACGTTGATAAGAGCATGGCCATTTTCTGGTTCGAACCAGCGGGTAAAGGTGTCCAGAAGGACCACGACCTCAGGACCGTCGGCGGCACCTGTAGACCGGATTGCATTTAGGTTGGAGTCTGGTCGCCAACGAGGCAGTGGCCGGTGACGGCTAAAACCAATAGATTTTTCAAGAATACTGGCAACACCAGGTGCTGAGACAATCCCATTGAAAAGTGGCGCAATCGGCGCAACTTTGTTGGCGTAGCGGGGCAAATACGCGATCAGTCGGTCGCGAACTGATAGGCCGGTCTTCTGATTTCTATGTGCTTGAACTTCAATTTTCATACGCGCCATATCGACGCCGGTCGGACACTCGCGCCGGCATGCCTTGCAGCCCACACACAGCGCCATAGTTTCCACCATCTCGTTTGAAGACAGGGCATCAGGGCCCAATTGACCAGAGACAGCAAGGCGGAGGGAATTGGCGCGACCGCGTGTGGAATGCTGTTCATCTCCTGTCGCGCGATACGAGGGGCACATGACCGACGCATCAATTTTTCTGCATGCACCATTGTTGTTGCACATTTCGATTGCACCCGAAAATCCGCCCCAGGCGGACCAGTCCAGTTGGGTGTTGGTATTTCCAGTCGCGTAAGTGGGCTGATATCGAAACAGGGATCGATCATCCATCTGTGGGGGCTTGACAATTTTGCCTGGGTTGAAGAGGCCAGCAGGGTCAAAAGTCTGTTTCACCTCGTTGAAGATGCGCACCATAGACTCGCCAAACATCGGTTCGTGAAATTCAGATCGAACAATGCCGTCGCCGTGTTCTCCAGAGTGCGATCCTTTGTATTCCCGCACCATGGCAAAGGCTTCTTCGGCGATGGATCGCATCTTCTGGACGTCCTCGCCCGTCTTCATATTTAGGATCGGCCGGACATGAAGGCATCCTTCGGAGGCGTGCGCATACCAGGTCCCGGTGGTGCCGTGCCGGTGAAATACGTCGGTCAGTCGATGTGTGTATTCCGCGAGATTGTCGAGTGGAACGGCACAGTCCTCTATGAATGAAACGGGTTTACCGTCTCCTTTCATAGACATCATGATATTGAGTCCAGCTTTTCGCAGCTCCCAGACAGCCCGCTGCATGACGGGATCCGTGATTTCGACCACAGAGTCGGGGAATCCAAGATCGCCCATCAGTGCCACCAATTGGCTCAATTGATTCTGCAAGAGCGCCATGTCTTCGCCGGCAAATTCGACCAGCAGGACCGCATCGGGTGTGCCGCGTATGAATGAATCCAGGGTGTCACGAAAGACCGCGATGTCTTTGGCCAGTTCGATGAGCGTGCGGTCTACAAGTTCTACGGCGTCCGGATTCAGTTTGACGATGTGTTGGGTCACATCCATCGCCTGGTAAAACGTTGGGAAATGACAGACGCCAACGACTTTATGAGACGGCACCCGCTGCAGCTGGAGGCTGATTCGCGTCGAAAAAGCAAGCGTGCCTTCCGATCCGACCAACAGTTCTGCCATATTGAGCGGTGGTCCACTTGGTTGTTGTTGTAATAGCGCATCGATGTTGTAGCCACCAACGCGCCGATGTATTTTGGGAAAGCGACGGATAATTTCATCGCTCTCGCGTTTTGCGAGCGTCATCATGGATCGTACAAGACGGCGATATTCCTCGGGGCCGTCAGCCAGTTCGGCATCAGTCGGCAGCGGGCCGAACGACGCCCTCTCGCCACTTGCCAGTAAGGCATCGATTGCTTGCACGTTCGAGCGCATCAACCCGTACCGTATGGATCGGGCACCGCAGCTGTTGTTTCCGGTCATGCCGCCAATGGTGGCCCGGCTGGCCGTAGACACATCGACCGGGAAGAACAAGCCATGAGACCGGAGTTGGGCATTCAGTTGGTCTAAGACGATACCGGGCTCAACCGTTACGGTACGGGAGTCAACGTCAAGTTTGACAATTTTATTTAGGTGCTTACTGACATCTACTACTAGGGCGAGACCGACGGTCTGACCGCTTTGCGAAGTGCCGGCACCACGGGGCAGAATTGGGACGCCTTCATCGGCCGCTACAGCGATGATTTTTGAGAGATCCTCTTCGGTGCGGGGAATAACTACCCCAATGGGCTCCACCTGATAGATCGATGCGTCTGTACTGTATCGCCCACGGTCGAAGGCATCGAAAAGGACTTCACCTTCGATCGCATCCTGTAATCTTCGAGCCAATCGGCTATCGCCAATTCTGGCTTTCAGTGGTGATTGATCGTAAAAACTCATCAATCCGGAACGGAATGTTTGAGCCTTGGCAGACAAGGTTTCATAATCAGTAGGGTATAACGCAGATCAAGTCACAGGATACGTGATATTGCACTGCATTTCCCGGTACAGGAGATCCAATGATCCATCGTGGTTTTCAATTTCTTCAGATTCCAGGGCCGACGAATGTGCCAGAGCGTATCTTGCGTGCCATGGCGCGCCCGACTATCGATCACCGAGGGCCTGAGTTCCAGCGTCTCATTTCAGACCTGTTACCTGGATTGCAGGAGATCTTCAAAACCGTGAATCCGGTGGTCGTATTCCCAGCATCGGGCACCGGTGCGTGGGAAGCCGCATTGGTCAATACGTTGTCTGCTGGGGACCACGTATTGATGTACGAAACGGGTCACTTTGCGACGCTATGGCATGAACTGGCGCAGCAGTGGGGACTCGCTTCAGAGTGTTTGCCGGGTGATTGGCGCAGCGGTGTTGATGCCGGGGCCATCCAAGAAAAACTGTCTGACGATGCCGATCATCAGATTAAGGCCGTTTGTGTCGTACATAACGAAACGTCGACTGGAGTGACTTCAGATATCGCCTCTGTGCGCGCAGCGATTGTCAACACAAATCATCCCGCTTTGTTGATGGTCGATACGATCTCATCTCTTGGGTCAATGGAATACCGACATGATGAATGGGGGGTTGATGTGACTGTTGCCGGATCACAAAAGGGTTTGATGCTTCCGCCCGGGCTTGGATTTAACGTGGTCAGTGCCAGAGCGCTGGCAGCGACTGCGTCCGCCACTTTGCCAAGATCGTACTGGGATTGGAACAAAACGCTGACCAGTAACACTGACGGGTATTTTCCATCCACGCCGGCTACCAACTTGTTGTTTGGATTACAAGAGGCGGTGGCGATGTTGATGGAAGAAGGGTTGGATGAAGTGTTTGCACGACATGCCCGCCTGGCAGAGGCCACGCGGCGGGCGGTACAGGCTTGGGGGCTTGAGCTCCTTTGTCGCAATTTGGATCAATACAGCAGTTCGCTGACTGCGGTACAGATGGCCCATGGTGTAAATGCCGATGACTTTCGTCGGATTGTTCTGGATCGATTCGGCATGCCGCTGGGTAATGGTCTGGGACAACTGGCAGGACGTGTTTTTCGCATCGGACATTTAGGTGACTTCAATGAATTGATGTTGCTTGGCTCGTTGTCCGGTATTGAAATGGGACTGGCGGCGTCGGGGATTGACTATCAGGCGGGTGGTGTACAAGCCGCGATCGACTTTCTCTCTGGTTGAGTCTCTGGTGGCGAGCATATTCTGTCTAGAGTTGCGGCATGAAAACTTTCAGAGAACATCGTAATAGTGCAGGAAAATTAAAGGGAACATAATGAAGATCAAACAAGCACGTGACCAGGCTGTGGCCAAGACAATGCAATCAATTCGCGGCATCGAAAAGGACATGGGTGTTAACTATCCTGCTCTTAAACAAATCCGCACCGAGTTGATTTCTCTGACTGCTGACCAGAATCTCTTTCCGGCTGAGGATTTCCCACTCGACCCAACCGGCGGGGACGTGATCTACCGTTTGTCGGAAGATAATGATCATCGATTTGCGCTCTATGGATCGGTCGGCAGTGAAGGCAAGTCAGTGTCGCCCCATAACCATTCGACTTGGGCTGTGATCGTCGGTGTTTTCGGAGATGAAGTGAATCAGTTTTACCAATGTACGTCAGGCGGCAAAGAACCCGGTCCTGCGACTCTGGAACAAACGGGAAGTTTTACTGTTCACCATGGGAATGGCGTGGTGTTCATGCCCGACGATATTCACGCGATTCAAACTGATGATGAGGTCCCGACATTACATCTTCATGCCTACGGGCTCGCCCTAGATCAACTGAGTGACCGGCTGATGTTTGACACTGCAGCGGGTACGTGTGCACGAATGCCCTTGATGCGAGGGTTTATATCGGCATGAACAAGATTTCTGCGAGCTCGCTAAAGGGTAAATTGGCGGAGCTGGGGGAACTTGCCCTCATTGATGTCCGGGCGGAAGGTGCGTTTGCTGAGTCACATTTGTTATTCGCTGTGTCGATACCTCTTGATCGATTGGAACTTTCTTTCGCCGACTTAGTGCCTCGGCAAAATACGCCGGTTGTACTTTGTGATGATGGCAGTGGTCGAGCGGAGATGGCAGCCGAGTGTTTGACAAGGTTTGGGTACACCTCAATTGAGATTCTTGATGACGGCATCGCTGGTTGGGATGAGGCCGGCTATGAGCTGTTCTCTGGCGTAAACGTGCCGAGCAAAGCTTTTGGCGAGTTCGTGGAGCATGAATATGGTACGCCCCACTTACCGGCCGAAGAGCTGAAAGGAAAGATTGAAGCGGGTGACGACATCGTTGTGCTCGACAGTCGACCACTGCAGGAGTTCTTGAGAATGAGTATTCCGGGCGCGATCTGTTGCCCAGGTGCTGAATTGGTATACCGCGTGCCCGAAATTGTTGCTCATCCGGAGACACTGGTCGTCGTGAATTGTGCTGGACGAACCCGCAGCATTATTGGATCCCAGTCATTAATTAATGCAGGAATACCCAATCGCGTGGTGGCACTAAAAAATGGAACCATGGGTTGGCATCTGGCGGGATATGCGCTTGAACATGGCAAGTCGCGCATTGCCCCAGAGGTTTCGGCTCAAGGAGTGGAGCAATCAAAGGCATTCGTCGAACGAGTCAAGAATCGTTTCTCCGTCCCCTCCATTGATATGGCACAACTGCAGCGCTTTCGGGAGCAAAGCCTCGAGCGCTCGCTTTTTCTTTTGGATGTGCGATCAGAAGACGAATTTGAGGCAGGGCATCTGCCGGGCTCGAAATCTTCGCCTGGCGGGCAACTTGTACAAGCCACCGATGAATATGTCGGGGTGCGAAATGCGCGACTGGTACTGATCGACGACACAGAAGTGCGATCGACAATGACCGCATCATGGCTCATCCAGATGGGTTGGCCTGAGGTCTACGTCTTGGCCGGCGGGATACCCAAAGAAGGATTGGAGACGGGTTCCGTGTCGTCTCCTGTTCTTGGTCTGGATGCCTTGAGTGTTGTCGAGGTTACTGCGTCGTCGTTACAGGATATGCTGGCTGATGAGACTGTGACCGTGCTGGATCTTGCTGACAGTCTTACTTTTCGAGACGGCCATATCCCTGGCGCCCTAAGGATATCGCGGCTGAAATTGTCAGAGGCATTGCAACGCGTTGTACCCGGCACGAGCGTTGTGATGACTTCCCCAGACGGCATGTTGGCCCAATTTGCGAGCGACGAGTTTGCGATCCTCGATGATTCCTTAAGAATTTTCGCGCTAAAAGATGGCACAGCCGGATGGTGTTCAGCAGGGTACCCGATGGAAGAAGGTGCTGATTCATGGGCCGGTGAGTCGCCCGGGGACGTTTGGTACCGGCCGTACGAACGAACCGACGCAATAGAGGAGGCTATGCAGGCCTATCTTGATTGGGAGGTCGACCTCGTGGGACAGGTTGAACGGGACGGGACGGCGAGATTTCAGCGCTTTGATCCCACGTAGGATGAAGTGGGGGTTGTTTATGGGCGGGAGACTATGTTGTCGCAGGCATCTTTATTGCGAAACACCACACTGGTCGGAGCAAGAGAAAGTGCGCCCATGAGTGAACCTTATGAACTGGGTGTTGCCGAAACTGCGCGCTTAATCGCTGCTCGAAAGTTGTCAGTGGTTGAACTGGTCGAGACCTTACTCCATCGAATCGACCAACTTGAGTTTCTGAAGGCCTGGCAATATGTTGATCCCGATGCAGTTCGGGCTGATGCGCTGCAAAAACAGGCAGATCTCGATGCCGCCAGTGCCACGCCTTCGTTGTTCGGCGTCCCCGTGGGGCTTAAAGATATATTTTGTACTGCGGGAATACCGACCACCGCCTGCTCCAAGATCTACGCGGATTATGTGCCGACCTACGATGCGACGAGCGTTACCCGGATAAAAGACCATGGGGCCTTGGCAATGGGGAAGACCGTCACGACGGAGTTTGCCTATCGGGATCCACCACCGACACTGAACCCATGGAATACCAACCATACGCCTGGGGGCTCGAGTAGCGGCTCAGCTGTCGCAGTCGCGGCCCAAATGTGCGCTGCCGCGTTTGGCAGTCAGACCAGAGGGTCGGTTCTTCGTCCCGCTTCTTATAACGGCATCGTAGGCTTAAAGCCGACCTTTGGTCGGGTCAGTCGATATGGGGTGATTCCGGTCAGTTGGTCGTTGGATCATGTCGGATGGATGACGCGTTCGGTGGTAGATGCCGCGTTGCTTTTGCAGGTACTCGCTGGGCCAGACCCGAAGGATCCGGTGGCGGCAGTGCGTGAGGTTCCCGATTATCTTTGCCACTTGGAAATTCCGGATCCGCCTTCGATCGGCGTGTTACAAGGGCTTTTTTATGATGAGTCTGATCCAGAAATACGGCGTCACACAACAGCAGTTGCTGACCGGTTGGAAAAAGCAGGAGCACAGGTAGAGGTCCTTCCACTTCCAGCGAGTTTTGAATCCGCTTCCGACGATCAGCTGATCATTATGATGGTTGAGGCCGCAAGTTTTCATCAATCCACTCTGGAGAAAAGGGCGGATGAATATGGTCCTATGCTGCGGGACTTGCTGCGCGATGGGTTAAAGGTGGATGCGGTCACGTATTCTCGTGCGTTGGAGCGTCGTCTAAAATTTCAGGCTGATGCCTATGCGCTGTCGGGACAGGTGGACGTGTTGCTAACGCCAACGACGCCAACTCCTGCACCGGCAGACTTGACCGATACTGGGAGCGCGATTTTTCAGGGCCCGTGGACATCTTGTGGGCTGCCGACAATCACCATCCCTTCGGGATTATCGAGCTCAGGGCTGCCTCTGGGGATTCAGCTAATCGCGGCACCCTTTGGAGAGGAACGTTTGTTGGCCGCGGCCCGATGGTGTGAAGAGCAACTTGAGGTCACGTTGATCCCGCCTTTGGACTAACTGGTTGCGCTTGCAACCAGTCAACGCTTGGCTCCAAGTAACCCGGACGAACAACACCCTGGGTCTCAGGTGACCCTTTCAAGGATTAGGATAACAATGCCGGAGGCCAGCAGAATTGCGCCACCAATTTCAGCCCGAGTTACTTTTTCCCGGAAGAACAGCACTGAGACCAGAAAGGTAAAAATCAGTTCTACCTGACCCAAGGCCCGAACATAAGCGGCGTTGGTCAAGGTAAAAGCCGTAAACCAGCAAATCGACGCGATCCATCCTGCAAATCCGACGGTTGCAGCGACACGCCAATTGGTGACTACAGAAGATATTTGCCCCTTCTCGAAAATAATTAGCCAGATCGTGACCAATATCGTTTGTAAGAGGGTGGCCAAGACCAAAGTAAATGCGGCACTGGTCAAAAGGGAATCATGGTTAAGTGAGAGTGCGGCGCCTCGAAACAGTACCGAAGAGGCGCCTAGAAAAAATCCGCTGGCAAGGCCAATCAGGGTCGATTTTTTTCCAAGACCGTGGAACATCCCGCCAACGGTCAGTCGATCCTTACTGGCAGACAATGCCAGTACGCCAATACTGGAGACGACGATTGCGCCAGCCGCCAGAGGCGTCACAGCTTCTCTAAGCAGGATTGCCTCGAGCAGGGCAACTTGCAGAACTTCGGTTTTAGACAGGGTTGTGCCCACCGCGAAGTTGGAAAAAGAGAAAAGCCAGATCAGGAGAAACGTGAATATAATTTGAGTTATGGAGCCCGCAATGACCCACCCGGCAAACGCGAGATTGGGTTGTGGCAGATCGAGATTGAAACCCAGCACCAGGACCGCCAGCCAGATCACTGCAAATGGCAAGGCAAACACAAATCGGACGTAGGTTGCGCCCATGTCCGAGAGCTTCCCTTTTAAATGTCTTTGCAGAGACGACCGAAGGTTCTGGAAGAATGCAGCCGCGATAGTGACGGGGATCCAAAGGAAATTCATGCTGCGTCTCGCTGATCAGGAGGAAATTTGTGCGGTTGCACCCAGGTGCATCAGGTGGAGCATACTACCGGTTGTCGAGGAACGAGAAATCAATATGTATTAGGGGCGTAAAGTTAACCCAATGAAAGAAACAATCGTGAAGGAGTTAATTGGTCGCGGACGCGAGGCGATGTCACTTTTTCTTGAGTCGAATCAGGCACGAGTCGACGAGGTCGTTACGGCCATTGCCTGGTCTATATATCAGAATGAAAACGCGACCCAATTGGCAAGACAAGCGGTAGAGAATACAGGACTTGGTAATGTGCCGGACAAGATTGCCAAGAACCAACGCAAGACTTTTGGCACGCTTCGTGATTTGCTTCGTGTCAGAACGGTTGGCATCATCGATGATGATCCACGTCGGGGAATTGTGCAGTACGCCAAGCCGGTTGGTGTAGTTGCTGCGATTACCCCGTCGACCAACCCTGTCGCAACACCAGTCAACAAGGCGATGATGGCGGTCAAAGGCCGAAACGCAGTGGTCATTGGACCATCGCCGGCTGGATGGCCAGCCACAGCGACCACCGTCGACCTGATTCGCCAGGAACTTAGCCGCGTTGATGCGCCTGCAGACCTGGTCCAAGTGTTGCCGGCTCCGGTATCGAAAGAACGCACCCGACAATTAATGTCCGCCGCAGATCTTGTAGTGGTAACGGGATCCCAGAACAACGTTAAGTCGGCTTACAGTAGCGGCACACCTGCCATCGGCGTCGGTGCAGGCAATGTCCCGGTCGTCATCGACAGCTCCGCTGATCTTGCCCAAGCGGCGCAAAAAATTTGTGCATCCAAGACGTTTGATAACAGTACTTCTTGTTCCTCTGAAAACGCTGTCATCCTAATCGACGATGTCTACGACGCGGCTATGGAGGCACTGGTGCGAGCTGGCGGCTACCGAACGAGCGCCAAAGAGAAATCACAGATCGAGACGCATCTTTGGGTTGATGGCAACTTGAACCCGGATTTGATTGCGAGAGATTCTGCTGTATTTGCCCGCGCAGCTGGACTTTCCGATGCGGCCGAGAAGGCTCTATTTTTCATGGTAGAGGAATCTCATTTCTCGACAGATTCGCGGTTTGCCGATGAAAAACTGTCGCTCGTATTGACGGTGTATCGCGCCCGTGATTTCGACGACGCGATTGCGATCATCCAAGGGGTTTTAGGTGTGAAGGGTCGAGGCCACTCATGTGGAATTCATACGGGTAATCCAGAGCATGCCAGGCGCCTTGCGGAAGAAATTGATGTTGTCCGTGTACTGGTTAATCAAGCCCATACATTCGGCAATGGCGGCAGTTTTGATAATGGCCTTAATTTCACTTTGAGCATGGGCTGCGGCACGTGGGGTGGTAACAGTATCTCAGAAAACCTTAGTTACAGGCACTTCATCAATGTCACCCACCTCTCTACTACGGTCGAGGAAGACCGCCCCTCGGAAGAGGATCTTTTTGGACCCTATTGGGCCAAGTACGGAAAGTAGTCAGTTTCGACTTTGCAAAGATAATTAACCGCAGTCGGATTGATTTGGGTCTTTGACCGCTATCGATTAACTCCTCGGAAAGGACATAGCGGCTTGACTGTTTTTATCGGTCAGCCACCTCTCATTAAAGAAACATAGTAGAGAAACGAAACCAGAATCACCACGCCCCAAGCGAGCGCATGACCATTTTCCTTGACCCACTTAATAAAACGGTCTTTCATTATTTTCCCGTTGGATTGAGGAAAGCAACTGCATAAGTGTTATAGGTCAGAATTTCTGCGGCGACCTTCTTAAACTCGTAGCTTTTATCCACCGTCGTCAGGCAGCATAACGCGCTCGATCATTGGCTCGAAAAATTCCAGCGGTTTCGACGGATAGTCCCTGCGAAAGGCGCGCTGGTCGTATTTGTCACACCATTCGATGCACGCCTCATAGTGTAGATTGTCGGAGTATGTATCCCGGGCATAGCGGTCCTGATTGACATGATGAAAGTAGTAATACCCCTGGAAGATGCCGTGGTGCTTGATAATCCAATGCCCCCGCTCCGATAAATAAGGTTTCAATATGGCTGCGGATACTTGGGAATGGTTGTCTTCAGAGACAAACTGACCGATGTCGTGGAACAAAGCCATAAACACCGTTTCATCATCGGCACCATCTTCGTATGCCAGTGTCGCTGATTGTAGTGAGTGCGCAAATGGATTAATCGGCGCACCGTCATCTATGGATGTGAGCTGTTTCAGCATATCGGTTAAGCGACTCGGCAGCAGGGCACGTCGGCCCGGTTGGCTCGCGGTGAAGTTAGCCCAATCCTCCGCCGTGCTCGTCTCCATGCTGGTATAGGTCGATCGTTGTCCAGTCATTGCTTGATCCTTGATGGGAGAGAAATTTCTTTGTTGATGTCTTTGAGTTAAGGCAGCACCGAAAACTAAAGCATCTTACTTGATTCCCCGTGGTTGTGGTATAGAGTGATTTTGTGGGAGCCTAACCGGTTCAAAATGTATGGATTGTTTGTCATCTCAAGTTAGTAAGTGAGCACGTGAGACAAATGTACCTACCGTAACCGTCAAATTTTTCACCATGTTTAAACTCAAAAACCTGCATCCTGCATTTGGCGTAGAAATCATCGGCATTGATCTCTCAGGGGCGTTGGAGCCGAATGATTTTGCTCAAATTGAATTGGTACTGGAACAATATTCTCTAGTGCTTTTTCGGAACCAGATTTTTGACGACGACAGCCAGGTCGCCTTCAGCAGGCGCTTCGGAGAACTTGAATACGATCATGTGGCCTATGGTCGGGAGCAAAAGATCCGATACATCGGCTGCATCGGCAATGTCGATGAGCATGGAAAACAAATGAGGTCAAACCACGAGCGGGTGGTGTTTTCGACCGGCAACGAAATGTGGCACTCGGATTCCTCGTTTCGACCGGTACCCACGCGTTTTTCGATTTCATATGCCTATGAAGTTACACCAGAAGGAGGGGAACTTGAATTTGTGAGTACCCGCTCTGCGTACGCAAGATTACCGGATGAGACTAAAGAAAAAATTGCGGATTTGGTTGGAATCCATGATTATGTTTATTCCCGTAGTAAGGTAGGGCCGAACGCGGTGACACCATCTCACGCGGAATCGTTGCCGCCAGTGCTGCAGCGTTTGGTGCGGAAAAATCCGGTAACAGGGGAGAAGAATTATTATATCGGCTCTCACGTCCGTTCGATTGAGAACTGGAGTGATGAAGAGGCCCGAACGTTACTGGACGATTTAACTGCTCGAGCGACTCGGCCTGAGGATATATGCCGACACCGCTGGCAAGTCGGAGATCTTTTGATCTGGGACAATCGATGTATCTTGCATCGGGGTAAACCGTATGATGCAGACCGCTACCGTCGGCGAATGCATCAGACGCGGGTAGCTGGGGCCGGCCCTACACTGGAGGAGTAAGCCACCACCACCTTAATGTGCAGCTGTTGATTTGCTCAGCAGTTACTGCGGTCGGCGGGAGAGAATGAGGTCGGAAGCCTTTTCCGCAATCATTAACGTTGCTGCCAGGGTGTTTGCCGAGACCATAGTAGGCATGATCGAAGCATCCACTATTCGTATGCCGCCCATATTGCATATTTCGAGGTTGTTATTGACTACCGCCATCGGGTCATTGCCCATGCGACAGGTGCCGACAGGATGATAGACCGTACCGCCACTTGATCTCGCGTAGGACAACAACTCGTCTTCGGTCTGGCAGTCTTTCCCGGGTATAGATTCCTCCTCAAGATACGTGAGCATTGACTTGGTCGTGAGTAGTCGCCGACACCAAATTAGCCCCTGAACAATGGATTGACAGTCCTCTTCGTCTGCCAAGTAATTAGGCTGAATTGCGGGCGCTTGAATGGGATCAGGTGTTTTCGCGCGCACAAAACCACGGCTTTGCGGTCGCATTTGCCAGATCCCGCAAGTGACACCGGGAAACGAACTAAAAGTGCCGATAGCACCCTCGGACTGTGAATAGCTTGCGGGAGTAAATACGAACTGGAGGTCTGGTTCGTTGACATTTGGCTGTGAACGCAGGAACAAACCGACATGTGCGGGGCTAAATGCCAGGAGCCCACGACCAGACAACAGCCACTTGCTAATTTCCCATCCTAAACGAACACCCCGAGTCCTGTGATTTAGCGATAGTTTTTTATTGATTCGGTAAGCGACACGGACTGCGTAATGATCTTGTAGTCCCTCGCCAACCCCGGGGAGTTCATGGACTACATTAATCCCTGCTGCCTGAAGAGTGTCTGCTGGGCCAATGCCCGAAGTCTGAAGTAGGTGGGGCGAGGAAATAGCGCCCGCGCAGAGAAGTACCTCGGCGTTTGCGTCGGCCTGGTGAACTCGTCCAAATCGCTGGTACGTTACACCAGTCACTTCTCGTCCAGAACATCGCAATTGCAACACATGGGCCTTGGTTTTTACACACAAGTTTGAACGGCGCTTGATTGGATGCAGGAATCCGTTAGCGGCACTGTGCCGTCGACCGTTCTTGATCATTCGTTGGTAGTACGCGATGCCTTCCTGTTTGGTGCCGTTGTAATCTGGATTAAGTGGAATACCGAGTTCTTCTACTCCACGGATGAACAACTGACACAATGGATGGTGTTCGTGAATATCAGAAACATGTTGAGGTCCGCCAATGCCATGATAGTGTGTTGCCCCGGTAGACCGATCCTCTGATTTGCGAAAGTACGGCAGAACATCGTCATAGGACCAGCCTTTGTTTCCAAGTTCTGACCAGGCATCATAGTCGCGAGCCTGTCCCCGCACGTATAAATGCCCAGAAATAGAACTCGATCCGCCAAGCACTTTGCCGCGTGGAAAGAAAACGCGGCGGTCATCAACTCCCGGACCGGGTTCTGTGTTGAAACACCAGTTAAATCTCGGATCGTGAAATGTTTTCAGAAATCCTGCCGGTGCACGCACATAAGGGTGATTGTCGGATCCCCCTGCTTCCAGGAGCAGCACTGAAGTGTTGCGCGCAGCAGAAAGGCGATTGGCCAGCACGCAGCCAGCTGAACCGGCACCAATGATAATGTAGTCAAAGCGCTCAGCGCGTGGAACGTCCATGCAGTCTTACTTAACCGTGGGTGTGACCCCGGCAATCGTTGTACGAACCATTCGGCGTCGTTCTTCGTGATTGACGAATGGTTGTGCGCGATGAATCACGGATCGGTTGTCCCAGATCACCAGATCGTGGAGGCACCATGTGTGGCAGTAAATAAATTGCTCTTTCGTTGCGAACGACAACAAACGATTGATCAGTTTCCGTGACTCGGATTTCGTCATTCCCTCGACATGTGACACGTGCGAGCCGATATAAAGTGATCGTCCGAGCTTGTGACCCTGATCAAGTACCAGTGCTTGACGGACTGGAGGCAGAGTTGCGCGTTCTGAATCGGTCATCAGGTTGGGATCGACCTTATCGCGCGAATGGGCGAAATCATGAATCGCCACACGATCTTCAGCAGCCTGTCTTAAATCTTCGGGTAATTTGGCATAGACGGCCCGCATGCTGACAAATTCCGTGTTTCCGCCAGTTACTGGCACTTCCCTGGCGGAGAGAATTGAAGTTTGGGCAGGAATCCGCTTAAAAGAACTGTCGGCGTGCCACTGCATGTTGGCCCTGTTGACCATATTCAGTCGGTCGGCAAATGGCACGATGCGGTTGTCTTCCCCGATGTTTGAAAGAATGACCAGTGGACTGCCAGTGCCGCGAGTTCCGATCTTTGTGGTTTCTAATGGTCCAAACCGCTGGCTGAACGCGATTTGCTCTGCATCGTTAATGTCCTGCCCCGGGAACACGAGTACAGAGAATTCAGTAAGTGCGTTGCGTAATTGTGCAAATGTCTCGTCATTAATTCGTTTGGTGAGATCGACGCCTTCAACTATAGCGCCAAATAAACGGTGTAACGGACGAGTCGCGATCACGCGTAAGTTTTATGTGCGATGCGTAGTCCAGTCCGTCCCGTGATACAGGATCTTGCGCCGCTCTTCTTCTGCGTGTTGGTGGAATTCAACCGCGACAGGATCGAAGTCACAGGTCGGCTCTGGTTCGAGCTCAAAGTGACCCGCAGTATCCTCTCCCCGAACCAGTGTCGCGCTGTCCGTCTCGGCGTACTGTTGTCGAGCATCTGGAGGTATGTAGCGTATTGCAAGCCCAATTCGGCGATCGTTACTTCGATTCGGATGAGAAGCATGGGCAATCCGATACGCAAAAATTACAGCCTTTCCAGTGTCGACTTCTAAGTTCACCGCGAGCGTCTCATCAATGTCTTCAATCTGTTGACCTCGCGTCAGCATATTGTCATCGTGAAAAGTCTCTTTGTGAGGGAGATCAGGCCCCAGATGACTGCCCGGCAAAACGCGCATGCACCCACTTTCCACCGTGGACGGTGACAACGCCACCCAGACCGTGACAAGCTTTCGGGTGTCGAGCCCCCAGTATTGACTGTCCTGGTGCCAGGACACGAACATTGATGATTGCGCCTCTTTGATCCACCAGTCGGTCGACCATACCAACAGATTTGAGCCGATGAGATCTTCTACGGCATCAAGAATCTTAGGAGAGCGAATCAGATCTGACAGCCACTTGAAAAGCAGGTGGTTTTTGAACCGATTAGTACCGCGCAAGGCGCCGCCACTTTTAGCCTCAAACGCCTCAAGCTGCCGGCGCATTTCTTGAATTTCTTCGACAGAAGCGATATCTAGAGGTAAATAGTAGCCTCGCTCATGAAACTGCTGAATTGCCTTATCGGTCAGCCGTTTGCCCATCTGATTCCGCTCACTTACTGAAAATCAGGTCACAGTATATAGGAGGCGAGGGATGGCATTCGAGTTAGTGATAGGCGCAAATATCGTGATCACGGTACAAATTTGGGCGACATCTGCATGAAAAACCAGTAAAAAAAAAAAAAAAAAAAAAAAAAAAAAAAAAAAAAAAAA
>CZRL01000013.1_pt1 | contig 21891 bp, 18 predicted proteins | sample 734451 | NCBI WGS metagenome assembly CZRL01 (sample SAMEA3597868, study PRJEB11362) | hydrothermal vent metagenome | biome: marine hydrothermal vent biome; feature: marine hydrothermal vent; material: ocean water | place: Atlantic Ocean | collected 2010-09-19/2010-10-04 | reverse complement strand
CCAGTTTTACACAGGTGGTACCTGGACTCGATTACGACCACTACCTTTTGCGGCATATAGACCGTCGTCAGCCGACTTGATCAGATCACCCACTGATCTCCGAGTACCGTAATCTATTCTGGCCACGCCAATGCTCGCCGTAACAAATTCGTTTACCGGCGAGGCCTGATGCTCAATTGCGTCCTCTAGCAACGCACCTCGCAAACGCTCAGCAATTTGCATCGCTTGATCTTGCGAGACGTCGAGCACTAACACAGCAAATTCTTCACCCCCATATCGGGCCAATAAATCACTAGAGCGCTTAAGACTGCTCTTGAACACCGACGCTACTCTTTTCAGGCAAGCATCCCCCGCCAGGTGTCCATAGTGATCGTTGTAGGGTTTGAAATGATCCAGATCAATCAGCAACAAGGAAATCGATCCATCCTGACGGTCTAGGACTCGTTGCCATTCTTGCTCCAAACGAAACTGAAATTCTCTTCGGTTGGCAATTTGGGTCATCCCGTCGACTCTGGCGTCTCTCTCCATAGAAACGAATCGCCTGCGGTCACTGACGAGCTTGTCGATTCTGGCTCTATGCAAAGAAGAACTGCTGTCCAGCGACATATACTGTTCGGCGCCATGATTCAAGGCGCGCAATTCAACTTCCTCCGCCGCTGTTTTCGATGCCAACACCCAAGACAAGCCTCGAGACCTTGCAAGCGTCGTCAGGCTTTTCAATATATCGTCGTCAACAAACTCGTGCTCTATGAACAGAAAATCGATATCTTCATTCTCCACCACCATCTGCTGACAGGCCTCAAGATCCGAAAAATGAAGGATTTCACACGATTCCCGCGCAATCTGGACCAGTGACCAGAGGTGTTCCATCCAGCCAAATACCATAACGACCGGTCGCGGCTGAAACACACACACATCATCATTGACGAAATGCGCCCGCCGGCTCAGTAAAAATTGATACAACGCCTCCTCAGAGGGCAACCCCAGCAGCAACGCATTGGTTTGCGTGTTCTCGATCAGTGGTATACGCCGGTCAAAGGATTCGTCTGTCTCCCACCGGTTCTGCCAAAGTACCAGTTCTTTGGGTTCTGGGCCCAGTAGTTTCCAGAACGCCCAACGTTCCATGGGATTACCGTTGTTCGTTTCAGCTTTCGAATCGGCATCAAGGAATTTTTCCAATCCCGCTTTGCGTAAGCTAGATTCCAATACACCAGGTTGGCTAAGATCAAGACCGTCCTGCCACAATGCCCTGTATAGGGCTAACCGGAGTTCGGGAGCCTTGTCACTGGCATACTGGCTGATGGCCATCACAAGCCGGGTCGCAAGACTACTGCCCGGGCGACGCTTGGGCAGCGAAACCGACACGTCCGGTGCCCGGTGATGTATCGCGAACACCTCGTTCGCCAGCAGGCTTTCATCTTCCAGACTGAATGCCGCCTCGGACAGTTCCGGTGCGTGTACGATCAATCGCCACTCAACACGGCTCAGTAGATTCCAGGCACTGAACCGCTCGTGCAACGCAAAACAAAACGGACAATTGAGATCGCCATAGACGACAAACTTGCTGAGGTCTTCCCCATAAAGCACAGACAAGTTGTCCTGATCACTCATTGCCGAACACAGCGACAACACAACTGGATTATTTGGTTAGGCAAGCGCATCATCCACAGGCACACCATATCCCTCGGCAAGTTTGTTGGTTTCGTTGGCCATGGCCACAACGGCCATCAACTCTCCGAACATTTCTTCGGTCATGCCGGCTTTACGGGCTGAGGCTCCGTGACTAGCCCGACAGTATTCGCACCCATTATTGATACTGATTGCGAGGTAGATCATCTCTTTGATTCGGATATCCAGCGCGCCATCGGCCATGATCTCCTTGAGACTCTCCCACGTTCGTCTGAGCGTTGGCGGATGATTCGCGATGGCCATCCAGAAATTACTCACTCGGTCAATCTTACGTGCACGCTTAATATCGTCGTAGACGGTTCGCACCTCTTCAGATGCGTCTTCGTAGGAAACTAGGTTAGCCATGGTGATGTTACTCAACTTTCAGGTTATCAATGTGAATAGATCCACTCGTAAGAATATCGTAACGCAAGCAGCTCGCAGGTTTGCCTAACTCGCTCGCTATACACATACTGATCACTGGGTCCGTCGTACCAAACGCACTAGAGTGGAATATTGCCGTGCTTGCGCCAAGGATTAGACAACTGTTTGCCGCGCAACATATCCAGTGACCGTGAAATCCGACGCCGGGTGTCCCTCGGTAGGATTACATCGTCTATGAATCCCCTGTGTCCTGCGATAAAGGGATTCGCAAATGTCTGCTGATATTCCTCAGTACGGGCGGCAATCTTATCCGGATCACCCATTTCCTGGCGAAAAATTATTTCTACAGCCCCTTTAGACCCCATAACTGCAATCTCAGCGCTGGGCCAGGCCAGATTAACATCCCCGCGCAGATGTTTGGATGCCATCACATCGTAAGCGCCGCCGTAGGCCTTGCGGGTTATAACCGTGATCTTGGGAACGGTGCACTCAGCGTATGCGTATAGCAGTTTCGCACCGTGACGGATGATGCCACCGTATTCCTGGGTTGTGCCCGGAAGAAAACCTGGCACATCCACAAATGTCACAATCGGAATGCCAAAGGCGTCGCAGAAACGTACAAATCGTGCCGCCTTGACTGAGGATTGGATATCCAAACACCCGGCGAGCACCATTGGCTGATTAGCCACAACACCCACCGTCGAACCATCGACTCTACCGAAACCGATGACGATATTGCCTGCATAGTCGGGTTGCAATTCAAAGAAATCACCCACATCGACAACTTTGCAGATCAACTCTTTCATGTCATAGGGTTGGTTTGGATTACTCGGCACCAGAGTATCCAGTGATGCCTCGATACGATCAGCAGGGTCGTCAACCTTACGCCTAGGGCACTCGCTGCGGTTATTCAGGGGCAGAAAATCTACAAAGCGTCTTAATGACAGTAACGCCTCGACATCATTGTCAAAGGCCCCATCTGCAACCCCCGACCGGGTGGAATGCGTGTTTGCCCCACCAAGTTCCTCATGAGTGACTGTCTCGTGCGTAACGGTTTTGACCACCTCTGGACCAGTCACATACATATACGAGGTATCCTTCACCATAAAAATAAAATCGGTCATTGCTGGCGAATAGACGGCACCGCCCGCACATGGCCCCATGATCATCGAGATTTGAGGAATCACTCCCGAGGCCAGCACATTACGCTGAAATACTTCAGCATACCCCGCGAGCGAATCGATACCCTCCTGGATACGAGCGCCACCGGAATCGTTAAGGCCGATAACCGGCACACCAACCTTCATCGCGTGATCCATGATCTTGCAGATCTTTCCCGCATGTGCTTCTGACAACGAACCACCAAGCACCGTAAAGTCTTGGCTAAAAACAAAGACCATTCGACCATTAATAGTTCCGTATCCGGTAACGACGCCGTCGCCCGGCACAACCTTGTTGGCCATATCAAAATCAGTTGAGCGATGCTCAACAAAAATATCCCATTCTTCAAAACTGCCCTGATCCAGAAGCACATCAACACGCTCACGTGCGGTCAGCTTTCCCCGTGCGTGTTGTGCATCAATTCGTTCCTGGCCACCGCCCAGTTTGGCGGCTTCCCGCCGGCGTTCGAGTTCTTCAATTATTTCCTGCATGACCCGTCCTCCCGCTAGCGCTGACGCTGCCCCAGTAGATCCATAATGTCCTGAGCTGCGGCTGGGATATGGGCACCGGGACCGTAGATAGCTGCCACACCCAACTTGTACATCTCTGCATGATCCTGCGCCGGAATCACACCACCCAGAACCACAATAATGTCAGATGCACCCTGACGCTCAAGTTCTACCATAACCTCAGGTATCAATGTACGGTGTGCAGCCGCCTGCGAGGATATACCGATGATGTGGACATCATTTTCAACTGCCTGGCGTACTGCATCAGCAGGAGTTTGAAACAATGGACCAATATCAACGTCGAAACCCAGGTCGGCAAATGCCGTAGCAATTACGCTAGCCCCGCGATCATGTCCATCCTGGCCCAGTTTTGCCACCAGTAAACGGGGCTGTCTACCGACACGATCAGCGAATGAGCGAATTGCCGCCTGGGTACTGCTGAAACTCTTGTCGTCTTTCACAACCGCACCGTAAACTCCAGAAATGGTGATCGTCTCTGCCCGGTGTCGGCCAAATACTTTCTCCAGCGCGGTAGAAATCTCACCCACCGTTGCCCGGACCCTAGCAGCGTCCATCGCACAGGCCAGAAGATTATTGTTTTGCTCTTCTTTAGTTGCTGCCTGTTCGAGTATCTGTAACGCTTCTTGGCAACGATCTTCATCACGAGCCAAGCGAACGCTTTCCAGACGTCGTAACTGTGCGTCACGAACCGCTATGTTGTCTACACTGAGAATCTCGACCTGCTCTTCCTCATCAAGCTGATATCGGTTTACCCCAACAATAACTTCCTCGCCCTGATCAATTCTTGCTTGCCGACGTGCAGCAGCTTCCAAGATTCTCAACTTGGGCAGGCCAGCACTGACGGCCTCAGTCATGCCACCGAGCGCCTCGACCTCATCGATCAGCTTGCGAGCCTCAGACACCAAGGAACTGGTCAAACTCTCAACATAATAAGAGCCACCAAGAGGATCGACCACATCCGTAACACCAGTCTCTTCTCGCAGTACAAGCTGTGTGTTGCGTGCTATACGTGCCGCAAAATCTGTAGGCAATGCCAGCGCCTCGTCAAAACTATTCGTATGCAGTGACTGCGTACCCCCCAACACACCAGCCAGCGCCTCAACCGTGGTGCGTATGATGTTGTTGTATGGATCCTGGCTCGTCAGGCTCACGCCCGAAGTCTGACAATGCATACGCAGCATCAGTGAACGGGGATCCTTTGGCGAAAATTGTTCGCTGACTAACTCCGACCATAACTGCCTGGCCGCACGCAATTTGGCGACCTCCATAAAAAAGTTCATCCCGATGCAGAAAAAGAAAGACAACCGCGGAGCAAAATCATCAATCTTAAGGCCACTGGCAATTGCGGCACGCACATACTCGATACCATCGGCCATGGTATATGCCAATTCCTGAACACAAGTTCCGCCCGCTTCCTGCATGTGATATCCCGAAATAGAAACCGGGTTAAATCGCGGCATGTTTTCCGTAGTAAAAGCAATGATGTCTGCCACGATCCGCATCGATGGCTTGGGTGGGTAAATGTAGGTGTTGCGAACCATGAACTCTTTCAGAATATCGTTCTGTATCGTTCCAGAGAGCGTGGCAAGGTCACAACCTTGCTCCTGAGCTGCGACTGCGTACATGGCCAGAACAGGCAGTACCGCGCCGTTCATCGTCATCGATACCGATATATCTCCCAGCGGGATCTGATCAAATAGAATCTTCATATCTTCTACGGAATCAATTGCTACTCCTGCCTGGCCTACGTCTCCAACCACCTCTGGATGATCTGAGTCATAACCCCGATGTGTTGCCAGATCAAATGCCACGGACAAGCCGGTCTGTCCCGCGGCCAAGTTACGCCGGTAAAACGCATTGGACTCTTCAGCCGTCGAGTAGCCGGCGTACTGACGGACCGTCCACGGTCTACCCGGGTACATTGTGGCCCGTGGGCCTCGAAGATAAGGGGGGAACCCTGGCAGGGAATCTCGCTGGGCCATATCATCAAGATCGGCAGCCGTGTACAACGGCTTGACAGTGATTCCTTCCGGGGTCTGCCGACAGAGTGACTCGGCTGTAGCTGACGTTAACTCCTGCTCGACTAGATCGCGCCAGTCATCCAAAGTTCGAATATCGAAGTCGCTCATCGCAATATTTCTCAGGAGGCGGGGTAACCGATACTATTTAGAGACTCTGTTATCTCTTCCAGCACCTCGGGATCATCAATGGTTGCAGGCATCTGCCAATCTCCACCGTCTGCGATCTTTCTCATCACACCGCGAAGAATCTTACCGGACCTCGTCTTTGGAAGCCGCCTGACCACGACTGCCTGCTTGAACGCAGCGACCGGGCCAATCCTATCTCGAACCATCTGCACAACTTCAGCGCAAATTTCTTCACTTGGCCTGTCACAACCGTCATTGAGCACGAGAAAACCCAGTGGCGCCTGCCCTTTCAGGGCATCCAGGACGCCGGTTACCGCACATTCGGCCACATCAGCATGATCGGCCAGCACCTCTTCCATTGCACCCGTCGACAATCGATGGCCCGCGACATTGATAATGTCGTCGGTCCGTGACATCACATAGACATAACCGTCGTCATCAATCATACCTGCGTCAGAGGTATTGTAGTAACCCTCAAACTGACTGAGATAAGCATCAAAGAACCGCTCGCGGGCATTCCAGAGTGTCGGAAATGATCCAGGCGGAAGGGGTAACTTAACCACCAGCGTACCGATGTCGCCCGGTGTCACAGGGTTCCCATCGTCCCCAAGTACGTCCAGATCCCAACCAGGCACGGGCTTAGAAGGCGAACCTTCTTTAATCGCCAGCATCTCGATACCCCGGCAGTTCGCCGCAATAGACCAACCAGTCTCCGTCTGCCACCAGTGGTCGATCACAGGTACGTTCAGTTTATCTTCAGCCCAGTGCAATGTGTCGGGATCCGTTCTTTCACCAGCTAGATATAAACACTCGAACTGACTCAAATCATACTTTCTCAGATACTCACCATTTGGATCTTCTTTTTTGATGGCCCGAAATGCCGTCGGTGCCGTGAACAACACTTTTACCCCGTGCTCAGCAATAACCCGCCAGAATGCACCTGGGTCCGGTGTGCCCACCGGCTTACCTTCGTACAGAATAGTGGTGCTGCCGTTGAAGAGCGGGGCATACACGATATACGAATGGCCAACCACCCAACCGATATCCGAGGCGGCCCAGTAAACATCACCAGGACCTGTGCCATAAATGTTTTTCATGGTCCATTTCAGTGCAACAATATGTCCGCCATTGTCGCGGACAACTCCCTTTGGTTGGCCTGTCGTACCCGAGGTATAAAGAATATATAAGGGATCAGTTGCGGCTACCGGCACACAATCCACCGGCGCAGCTACGGACATGGCTTCATGCCAGTCTTGATCCCGCCCGGCAACCAGGTCGGCCTCACACTCTGGCCGTTGAAGAACTATGCATTGTGCAGGTTTATGACTTGCCATCCCGATTGCACTGTCTAGCAACGGTTTGTATTCGACCACCCGGCCCGGTTCGATACCACAGGAAGCCGACACGATAGCCTTAGGCGTGCAGTCATCAATTCGGACAGCCAACTCATTCGATGCAAATCCCCCGAACACTACCGAATGGATTGCGCCAATGCGGGCACAGGCCAACATGGCTATCAGGGCCTCGGGCACCATTGGCATGTAGATGATTACTCGATCGCCGCGGCCTATATCATTTCCCACAAGGACACCGGCAAAGCGAGCTGTCTCTTCGAGTAGTTCCGCATACGTCAAAGTCCGACAGGTACCGGTGATGGGACTATCGTAAATAATCGCAGCCTGGTCACCGCGGCCATTTTCCACATGCAGATCGACTGCGTTATAACAGGTGTTAACCTCGCCACCGGTGTACCACCGATAATACGGTGCGTCCGTGTCGTCCAGGACACGATCCCACTTCTTATACCAGTGAATATCTTCAGCCGCCCGCGCCCAGAATCCTTCCGGGTCCTGTAACGCGCTCTGATATACTGATTCGTAGTTGCCACTCATTATCGGTTACCCTGGTAAATAAGTGATGTATCAAGATCGGCGGGACGACCACTGTCGAACCCAAACCCTGCCGCCAAACATCACAGTAACTTAAGAATACCTGTCAGATCGAACAGCAACATCCCACAGGATAAAACACCGTTATGATAAGTGTTTTCTACACCTACAGCGAGTGAGTCACGACAGACACTCAATCTCAATGCAATTTGCTGGAGCAACCATGAACTACCAGAACATTCTTGTTGAAACCCGTGACCATGTCGGCCTGATAATCCTCAACAGACCAGACGTTCTCAACGCACTCTCCGATGACTTGATGGATGAACTTGGTGATGCCGTAGACACGTTCGAGGCAGACGATTCGATCGGCGCACTGGTGGTGACAGGCAACGACAAGGCATTTGCAGCTGGTGCAGACATCAAACGCATGAAGGATAGTGACTATATGGATGTCTATATGGGCAACTTCATCGGCCGCAACTGGGAACGCATAAGCACCTGCCGAAAACCTGTTATTGCCGCTGTAGCAGGCTATGCTCTGGGCGGCGGCTGTGAACTCGCAATGATGTGCGACTTCATCATTGCGGCAGATAGCGCTCAATTTGGGCAGCCCGAGATCAAACTCGGTGTAATACCTGGAGCCGGTGGCACTCAAAGACTGACCCGTTTTGTTGGTAAGTCCAAAGCCATGGAGATGTGCCTGACTGGAAGAATGATGAATGCCGATGAAGCAGAACGGTCTGGCCTGGTCAGCCGGATAGTTCCCGCCGATGACCTGCTGGAGGATGCATTAAAAACCGCCAAGAAAATTGCAGCACTTTCCAAGCCTTCGGTCATGATGGCTAAAACAGCTGTTAACCGGGCCTACGAAACGACGCTTACCGAGGGCGTCCGATTCGAACGAACTATTTTCCAGTCATTGTTTGCGACCGATGACAAAAATGAAGGCATGAGTGCATTTATCGAAAAGCGAAAACCCGAATGGAACCATCGATGATTCACAAGACCAGCTATGAAGGTTGACGGCCAACACTACCGCTCGATCTGGCTGGAAGACGGGGAGCAGTCCGTCTTTGTCATCGATCAAACGCTTCTACCGTTCGAGTTTAGGGTTCGTCAACTCAGGTCGACTGCTCAAACGATCGATGCCATCGCAACTATGGTCGTACGTGGCGCCCCGTTGATCGGCGCTACAGCCGCTTGTGGCCTTTTCCTGGCAACCCAGGAAGATCCGTCTGACGAATATCTCAAAGAATCTGCCAGCCGACTACTAGCAGCACGTCCCACTGCTACGAATTTGGGCTGGGCTTTAGAACGAATGCTGCCACAACTGCTTAGCGAACCCATCACTGATCGGGTCGAGGTAGCACGGTTCGAAGCTCAGAACATTTGTGATGAGGACGTCGGCATTAACAGCCAGATCGGCACACACGGATTGAGACTACTCACAGATCGCTGCCATCTTGGTGAAAACAACAAGCCCTTTAACATTCTGACTCACTGCAATGCCGGTTGGCTGGCAACCGTCGACTGGGGTACTGCGTTGTCACCCATATTCAAGGCACACGACGCCGGCATGAATATCCATGTGTGGGTCGACGAGACCCGCCCACGAAATCAAGGGGCATCCCTGACTGCGTGGGAACTAAAAGCGCACGACATTCCACACACCATAATAGCGGACAACGCAGGTGGTCACCTGATGCAACACGGCCAGGTTGACGCCTGCATTGTCGGGTCGGACCGAACAACACGATCTGGCGATGTATGCAACAAGATTGGCACCTACCTCAAGGCTCTGGCTGCTAAAGCCAACGACGTGCCATTTTTTGCCGCGATCCCATCATCAACCATTGACTGGGCTATAAGCGATGGTATTTCAGAAATACCGATAGAAGAACGGGCAGGTATTGAAGTCACACACATCACCGGAGTCGATGAAAAAAACCAACTAACCAGAGTTCGACTCACACCAGAGGGCAGCCAAGCTGCCAACCCGGCATTCGATGTTACACCCCGGGACTATGTGTCCGGTATTATTACTGAACGGGGTGTGTGCGATGCTTCCGAGACAGCACTGCTGAATCTGTATCCCGAACACGTTCAAAAACAGCAGAAGAGCCAAGGGTAGTCTTACTTGATACCCGGATCAGCGGTGCAGTCGATCACTCTCTACAACAACTGCTATAGTTGGTCGCACGCCCTCAAGCAGGCGATCATTCAACGGCAGTCGACTACGACCATATAGCCATGATTAAGTCCACTGATTGTCGATCTAACCAGACTACCAAGGTGCCTATCGGGCGGGCTCGCCGTTGGTGTTGGTCGTGTTTTCTGGCAATCTCACTGACACTGCCCTGTGTTTCGACCTATGCCGAGATTGCACCACTTAGAGCCCTGCCTGGCCATCAGCGGGCAGTAGAACTGATTAACTACTTTATACAGCGGTACCACTATCGCACAGCGCAACTCAATGACGATCTGTCCAGCCAGATACTCGATCGCTACATTGAAACCCTGGATGCCAACCGAAGTTATTTTCTGGCAACTGATATCGAACGCTTCGAACAAATGCGCTTTCACGTGGATGACTATCTTCGAAAGCAGGAACTAGACCACATTTTTGAGCTGTTTGATCTGTACCGGGAACGAGCAATTGATAGAGCAGAGTTTTCAATGCGAATCCTCAGCGAAGGTTTTGACTTGAATATACCGGAGAGCTTTCGATTCAATCGGAGCACATCACCATGGCCAACCGACCAAGCACAACTGGATGATATCTGGCGACGACGGGTCAAAAACGACTACCTCTCTCTCAAACTGGCCGGCCAGCCTCACGATGAAATATTAAAGACACTTGGCGATCGTTATCGCCAACTGAGTCGACGTACCAAGCAGATTACATCCACCGATGTCTTTGAGACATTCATAAACGCGTACATCACATCAGTGGAACCACACACCAGTTACTTTTCTCCCCGATCGACAGAAAATTTCAAGATCAGGATGAGCTTGTCCCTGGAGGGTATCGGGGCTGTTCTTCAAACGGAAAATGAATATACCGTGGTGCGACGAATCGTGGCAGGCGGACCCGCCGAACTCAGCCAGTTACTGAACGCGGGGGATAGAATTATTAGCGTCGGTCAAAATGAGGACCGGCCACTCGTCGATGTGATCGGATGGCGGCTGGACGATGTGGTGGATCTGATTCGAGGTCCCAAAAGCACCGTGGTGCGGTTAAAGATTCTCCCTCTACAGGAGGGACCCGACGCCAGTGGACGAATCATCAGTATCGTACGCGATACGATTAGGCTTGAGGAGCAAGCCGCCCAAAAATCAGTTATCCCTGTAGACCGTGGCGATCATGTATATCGAATAGGTGTCATTGATCTACCGACCTTTTATGTTGACTTCGACGGTCGTTCCAGTGGCCAGGCTGACTATCGCAGCACAACCCGTGACGTAGCCAGACTGGTCAAAGAACTACAGGCAGAAAACATTGACGGGTTGATCATTGATCTGCGCGGTAACGGTGGCGGCGCACTGACCGAAGCAACAACTCTGACGGGCCTTTTTATCGAACAAGGACCGATCGTCCAAGTTAAAGACGCAAAAGGTCGTGTCCGGGTAAAACATGACTCCGACCCTACAATTATCTATCGTGGGGCTCTCGCGGTGCTTGTAGATGGTAACAGCGCGTCTGCTTCGGAAATCTTTGCTGGCGCAATCCAGGATTATGGGCGGGGCCTCGTGATCGGCGAACCCACTTATGGAAAAGGCACCGTCCAGAATCTGGTCGACCTGGACCGGTACGCTCGAACTAAGGACGAGAAACTTGGTCAACTCAAATTTACGATAGCGCAATTCTTTAGAATCAACGGCGACAGCACTCAACACAAAGGCGTTGTCCCCGACATCCTGCTGCCAACAGCACGAGATGATACCAAAAGTGGCGAGCGAGGCTTAGAAAATGCCTTACCCTGGCAACAGGTTGATTCAGCGCGTTACAGTCCGTTCGACCAATCAGATCTGAGCGCCGCACTATCTAACATCCGATCTCTACACCAAACGCGCGTTGCAGACGATCCAGGGTTTGAATTTCTGTTATCGAATCAGACCCTTGATAACGAGATCGCGGCCCTGGAAGTAGTATCCTTGCTTGAATCAAAACGTCAGGTAGAGCGTACCCAACGACAGTCAGTTCGTGATTCATTAACCACCGCCTTGCGCAAGGCTTGGAATCTCGGTGAAGACGAAAAAGCCAGTGACGGAGAGTTCCCCGGTGATATTGTTCTCAATGAAACTGCACAGATACTTACCGATACAATGCTCGAACTGCGCCACAACCGTATGCTAGCTCAGCACTCTGCCCATTCCAGCACTGAGTCAGATTCTTCGAAGCAGGACCAATAACCCCTCGCCGAATATCTCTTGAAAACCTCCGCCTTTGGTGAATTCCTGGCTACTGGTTCGGGCATTCTGCAACTTATGGAAGATGCCGGCGAGGCTCTCGCAGGGAACGGTGAGGTACTGCTACTCGGTGGTGGCAATCCTGCCCGAATACCTGAAGTTCAGCGAGCTTTTCGTGAAGCGATGGGCAGTTTGCTTGATGATGCGCCCCGTTTCGATCGCATCGTTGGAGACTACGATGGCCCACAGGGGAATGCAGAATTCTTAAGTGCGATTACAGGTTTGTTGAATTCACAGTTCAACTGGGGTATCAGCGAAAATAATGTCGCCCTGACTAACGGCAGCCAGACATCATTCTTTGTATTGTTCAATATGTTCGCCGGTACAAATCGGGACGGCCAGGAACAACGCATATTGCTGCCACTCATACCGGAATACATCGGTTACACAGAAATGGGTCTTGGTAAATGTATTTTTGATACCTGCAAACCGTCTATCACTCTCAGCGGTGATCACCAATTCAAATATCACGTCGACTTTGAACACCTGCAACTTCATTCACACACCAGTGCATTGTGTGTGTCCCGACCGACAAACCCCACTGGCAATGTATTGACCGATGCCGAAATCGAGCAACTGGTTGTTTTAGCCACAGAAAGAGACCTGCCATTAATAATCGACGGGGCCTACGGCACGCCTTTCCCTAATATCATTTTTACTGATGCTACACCGTTTTGGGACAGCAACATTATCCTGTGCCTCAGTTTGTCGAAACTGGGCCTTGCTGGCGTGCGAACAGGTATCGTAATCGCTCATGAAGACATCATTCAGTCAATCAAATCGGCCAATGCAATTTTAAATCTGACCCCGGGAAGCTTTGGCCCCGGACTGACTACCGACATGGTCCGTGATGGGTCGATTCTGGAGATCTCGAATCAGTTCATACGGCCCTTCTATCAGTCCCGAGCGGAAATTGCGATCAACTGGCTTGAATCCGAACTGGCGGGTTATCCCTTTCGTGTTCACACCCCCGAAGGCGCAATATTCCTGTGGCTTTGGTTCAAGGATTTGCCGATCACCAGCGAGGTGTTGTATCAGCGACTCAAAGCCCGCGACGTGCTGGTCATTCCGGGCGAGCACTTCTTCCCGGGGCTCACAGAGCCCTGGAAACATCGTCATGAATGTATTCGGGTATCGTACGCCCAAGATCAACAGACCGTCGAACGTGGTATCGCGATTATCGCTGAGGAAGTGCGCGCAGCCTATGACGACGAGGCATCCTAGACCCCGGACATTCAGAGGCACTCAACAAGATCAGCTTCCTTGCGTTGACTAAAGTGGCGCCAAATCAAATGAAATGAGTCTGCGAAATCCTCTGCTGAGTCACTAAGCCACTGGTCTACCTGCGCCTGTGTAACCCATTGGCCTGTTTCCATTTCTGTGTAGTCAAGCACTAACTTAAGGTCTGTCACCAGTCGATATACCCAGCAGAATTCCATTCCTGTTTGGGGGCTGGCAACAAGTTTAAACAGTCGCTTTGGCATTTCTATCACCCGAATTCCGATCTCCTCCCGGATCTCCCGCACACAACAGGCATCGTAGGTCTCACCCGCATCAACATGACCGGCAACCGACGAATCCCACAGGCCCGGGCTTTCCTGTTTATGTCGGCCGCGCTTTTGGAGAAATATTTGCCCGTCCTGCCTGAAAACAAGAACGTGGATAGCACGATGCGACAGACTCAATCGGTGAATATCGTCACGCCTGCGCTGCCCGATGACCTGGTCCTGATCATCAACCACTGACAGAATTTCCGAATCTTCAACCCTCATATCGAAGCGTCGACATCGGATGCACGAACGGGCTCACCCATGCGCTGTCGCTCCTGCCAGCGTTCGTCTATCCAGACCGAGTTATGAAGTGGAGGCAACAGTGAGCCGTCAAGTATCATATCTGCGACTCGCTCTGCCAGCATGATGGTCGGTGCATTGAGATTGCCATTCGTAATCTCAGGGAATACAGATGCGTCTATAACGCGAAGAGACTCTACCCCCTTCACTTTGCATGCACTATCCAGAACAGCGGTCGCATCATCAGCCGCGCCCATGCGACACGTGCAGGATGGATGATAGGCGCTTTCTACATTCTGTCGAACCCAGGCATCGATATCCGAATCGCTGGTGACGCTTGAGCCAGGCTGTATTTCTATACCTCTAAACGGTTCCATGGCGGGTTGTTCAAAAATCTCTCGAGTCAGGTGTATACAGGCCCGCCAGTCTTCCCGATCCTGCTGCACCTCAAGATAATTGAACAGAATTTTGGGGCTATCCTTGGGCGATTGCGAAACAATTTTCACGCACCCTCGACTTTGAGGTTTGTTGGGTCCCACATGCACTTGAAACCCGTGCCCCGGAAAAGCAGCACGCCCGTCATACCGCATCGCACCTGGTAGAAAATGATACTGAATGTCGGGCCATTGAACACCTGCACGTGAGCGAATAAAACCACAGGACTCGAAATGATTCGTGGCACCAAGCCCGGTTCTTGTAAATAGCCAGCGGGCACCGATTAAACCTTTGGCCAGCGGATTGAGGTAACGATTCAGCGTAATCGACTGCTTACACCGGAACTGAAAATACACTTCGAGGTGATCCTGCAGATTCTCACCTACGCCCGGGCTGTCGCATTGCACTTCTATCCCCAAAGATTCAAGGTGGTGGGTCGAACCGATACCCGATCGCTGCAACAGACTCGGCGACCCGATAGACCCGGCCGCCATTAGCACCTCGCTCCGAGCTTGAACCTGAAAGATCCGCCCGTCCTTTTCATATTCGACGGCCACGGCTCTGGACCCTTCAAACAACACACGGTGCACGAGCGTACCACCGACATATCGGAGATTGGGTCGATTCATTACGGGTCGCAGATATGCACTGGCAGCGGAGGCGCGGACGCCATTGCGAACAGTCATATGCATGGCACCAAATCCCTCTTGCTGACGCCCGTTGTAGTCGTCAGTCAGGGGGTAGCCCGCTTCGCCTCCGGCCTGGATAAACGCTTCATAGAGCGAGCTCCCGGACATTTTGTTCCCGGCACAAACCGAGAGCGGTCCATGGCCCCCACGATAGTCATTTTCTCCGTCAATCCAGCTTTCCGCCTTCTTAAAATAAGGCAAACAAGACGCATAGTTCCAGCCGTCCGCACCCAGTTCTTCCCACCGATCGAAGTCCCGGGGATGACCTCGAACATAGACCATCCCGTTAATCGATGACGATCCGCCAAGCACACGGCCCCGCGGACAATCTATCACCCGGTCGTCCAGATAAGGCTCGGCCTGCGATGTGTATCCCCAATTGAACCGCGACATATTCATCGGAATCGACAATGCCGCAGGCATCTGGATGTATATGCTGCGATCGCTTCCCCCTGCTTCCATCAACAGCACGTTACAGCCAGAATCCTCGCTTAATCTTGCAGCCAGCACGCAACCAGCAGATCCTGCTCCAATAATTACATAATCAGCATCACGCACAAATATCTCTCTCGTCTATAGTCACCACCACAACACGGCAAGGGGTGACTGGTGTTACCTCAACCAGCACATCGCACCCTTTATCCTAAACGATCACCCCGCAAACCAGAACAATGCCGGAACTCAAGGCCCTAAATGCAAGCGTTAACGCAGATCTCGTCGTCTTCGATAAGGATGGCACGCTGATTGATTTTCATACCCTGTGGGGGCCAAGGGTGGAACGCGCCATCGATGCGACCTGCTCATCCCTGGGATGGGGCCAGTCCATGAACAATAAGTTAACTACGGCACTGGGCTACGATCCTCAAACTGCTCAGGTCGTGTCGCAGGGACCACTCGCAACTGCACCCATCAGTGAGCTAGAGATCGTCGTAGCCACGATCCTTTTTCAGCACCAGATGTCCTGGGAGCGTGCAAAATACCTGGCATGCGAGCACTTCGGGCCGGTGATGTCTGCCCTGCCACAACCAACAGAAATCAATCCCCTGGGAGAGGTTCGTACAGCTATTGCCCGACTTAAATCATCAGGGGTTCAGGTTGCCATCGCAACCAGTGATGATCGAGCACCGACAGAAGCTGCTCTGCGTGAACTGAATCTGACTCAAACTGTCGACTTGGTTCTGTGCGCAGATGATCCCAGCACCCCTTCAAAACCAGACCCATCAGTTCTGCACTACATCAGCCAACAACTGGTTGTCAGCATTGACCGAACCGTGATGGTCGGAGATACCGTGAGTGATCTCAAAATGGGGCGACAGGCTGGTGTGGCACTGACAGTTGGCATAACCGGAGGTGCTGACAAGACGGTCGAGCTTGAGTCACATGCCGACGTATTACTGTCGTCAGTAGATGGCCTTGTTCCGGCCTGATAAACACGCAAAACGTCGCAGCAAACGATCATCTCAGCCCTGAAACTTGCCAGGGGTGAACGAAAGCAGGTAGTCCTCCTGACTTTTGCTTTCAATAGCACCTGGCCTAGCTCTGCGGATATCGCCAATGGCGTCCTCAGGCAATTTCCCGGCACCGATCAGCAAACGGCCAGCTATGGTCCCGGCTCGACCCAGTCCAGCAGCACAGTGCAGTAGAATCTTTTCACCGCGATCGAGTTGCGCCAACAACTCGGACTCGATATGCGCGAACTGAGCTTCAAAGCGGGCACCCGGCGCCCCTAGATCAGTGATTGGACAGTGATACCAGTCAAATGGTGCGACTTCGAATCGTTGTGGCAAGTGGGCCACTCCCAATATCGAAAATTCGTGTTGTTCAATCAACGAAATCACTGTCAGCGGATTCCAATCCATAATTTTGTCGAAATCCCTATCCAGATCACGCATACGCACACCAACTGAACTGAACTCGAGGCGTCCCGGGCAACAGCACATCCCCACCGTCCCATTGCCGGGTAACGAGACAGCATCAATCTGCAGTGTTTCGCCTGGGATCTGCACTACCGCTCAGATCTCACCATGCACCCGTGTTGGGCATTGAGAGCCACGGCTCGGCTGGTGCCAAAGCACCCCCTTGTTGCAGCAATTCGATCGAGATATTGTCGGGAGAAAGAACAAATGCCATGCGTCCGTCTCTTGGTGGCCTGTTGATTGTTACACCGTTATCCATCAACTGCTGACACAGCGCGTAGATATTCTCGGTACCATAAGCAAGATGGCCGAAATTTCGACCTCCGGCATATTCTTCAGGATCCCAATTATGAGTGAGCTCGACCATCGCATCTTCGTTGCCGGGTGCCGCTAAAAAGATATTGGTATACCGCCCTTTGTCGTCATCATGACGCCGTAGTTCGATCAACCCCAGTTTGTTGCAGAAAAAATCAAGCGAATCATCAACACTGCTTATCCGCACCATTGAATGCAGGTATTTCATAGCATCTCCTATAAGTTACTTATAAACCGATCTTAACCTTTGGACAGGCTTCGTTGAAACCACGCATTACCAACAATCAACACTCAAAGCCCGATATCTGATACCGTCGATGCCCGTTTGTGGAACGGTAACAGTAAAATTATGAATCACACGATAACAATCGCCGGTGACGACTGGTATGAACTCATATCGCTTGGTGACGGTATATCACTGATTCGGGAACGCTACGTCGCAGATTGGCTACGGTGCAATATCTGGCACATTCAGGGCAAGCATCAGGATCTTTTGATTGATTCCGGGCTTGGTTTGCGACCACTAAAACCTGAGATCGCTCGTCTGAGTTCGCGACCCGTGGTCGCAGTGATGTCACACTGCCATTTTGATCACATAGGATCCTGTCATGAGTTCGACAGGCGTCTGGGTCATCATGCCTGCAGTGAGGTTTATCAGGATCCGATGCCGCCTGAAATGCAGATCGATGCGTTCATCCGGGCGGAAACGTTCAAGGCCCTGCCCCATGATCAGTTCGAAGTTTCATCCTTCCAGATCACCCCCGCACCCCTGACAGGCTATCTTGATGATGGTGATTACATCGATCTGGGTAACCGCGTGCTGCGTATTCTGCACCTGCCCGGCCATTCTCCTGATTCGATTGCTCTACTGGATGAAACAAACCAGATCCTATTCAGCGGCGATGTCATCTATAACGGTGACCTTTTTGATACGCTGTATCACTCAGACCGTGACGCCTATAAAGAAAGTCTCGAACGACTGAGAAGCATCCCCATCAAGACTGTTCACGGGGGACACGACGCATCGTTTGATCAAAATCGCATGATCGAAATCATCGACAACTACCTCGATGGTGGGGGCCGTCTTGGCGATCCCTATGCTTGGGTCAACGCAAAGATGTGACTCGGTTGAGCGCCTGACTAACCGTCAAGCTCAGGGGCACAAATCAGTATTCACTCCAGGCATATGCTCAACTGAGCGTGGTCTGTAGGTCCTTACGGTCGAGGTGTCGCTCCAACCCAAACTGGATCAGACGATCTATCAGATCGCCGTAAGCAACACCTGCTGCGGCCCACAGCTTCGGATACATACTGATGGGTGTAAAGCCTGGCATGGTATTAATCTCGTTAACTAATACACTGCCATCTGAACGCATGAAAAAATCAACGCGCGCGAGTCCACTACAGTCTATGGCCTTAAACGTCCGTATAGCCAGTTCCCGGATCGACTCAGTCTCTGACTTTTCCAATACCGCAGGGACCACCAACTCAGACCGGTCGTCAATATACTTAGTGGTGTAATCGTAGAATTCAGCGCCCGGTATAATCTCCCCGACACCAGAGGCCTCGGGGTATTCGTTTCCCAAAACGGCGCATTCAAGTTCTCGCGCGTTTTCAACGGATCTTTCAACAATCAACTTGGTGTCGTAGTGTGACGCCAGTTCCAGGCCCGCCTGCAGTCCCTGGCGATCATGAACTTTCGAGATGCCCACGCTGGACCCTAAATTTGCTGGCTTTACAAACAGTGGGTAATCGTGTTTTCCCTCAAGACGCTCCACAACCGATACCTGGGCTCGGCGCCAGTCGGAACGCATAATCACCGAATACTGGGTCTGAGGCAGGCCACTGGCTGCAAATAGTGCCCGCGCAAGCACTTTGTCCATACCCACTGCCGAGGCGGCCACACCCGCGCCCACATAGGCCAGGCCGGCCAGTTCGAGCAAACCCTGAACAGTACCGTCTTCTCCGTAAGGGCCATGTAACAAGGGGAAAACTACATCAAATTCCGAATCGGGCAAATCATCGCCGTCTTCTGATACTAGATAAGGGCCCGTGGTCGACAGCCTGGCAGGCACTTGCTCATCGGGCACAACCGTCGACGACGATAATGATTCGCCATCCTTGCCGCCGAAGTACCACCGGCCCTGCTGGTCGATACCTGCAAGCACAACATCGTACCGCTCTCGATCGATCGCGGCATAGACCGATCGCGCTGAAACAACCGACACTTCGTGCTCTGCGGAACGCCCGCCGAATAAGAGCAGAACCCGAATTTTACTCACTATCTATTTAAACCTTCGGTTATTTGTCTGTTTCAGATCAACGCGTCATCGGCATGCGCTGCCACATAAGCGTCTAAATAAGCAAGGAATACCACCTGTACCTGTCGCGTGATTTCTCCACCGCCCTGCGGAAATTGCAGAACCTCGCCCCCCTCAAGACGCAGTGACGCACACGGCATCACATCCCGGGTGGCACTGGTCACGAAACATTCGTTCGCATCATAGAGTTCATTGGCGTGTATATCGGCCTCCTGGCTCGAAATCCCCGCCTCTTTCAACGCACGGTGTATGTGTTTTTTGGTCAACCCTTTGAGATTTCCCGTTGCGGGCGTAGTCAGATGCCCGTTAATGACAAACCAAACGTTACTGTTCGCAGCTTCCGTCACGAAGCCTTCTCGATTGAGAATGATGCAATCGTCAGCGCCCAGCTGTCGGGCCTGGGTAATTGCCAGAATATTATTCAGATAGTTCCCACCTTTTATGTTCGGATCCAATGCATTCTCCGGATTGCGTCGAATCGAAGGCACAGCCATATCCATGCCGCGAGAATAATATTCGGGCTTGCGCGAAGGCAGCGTACTGACAATGATCACATATCGTGTCTTAAGGCCCGGATCCGGGTACAGATCAACCGGTCCGACGCCACGCGAAATCTGGTAGCGAACGTAAATGTCCTCTTCAGAGCCTGCGCCAGTCGCCTTAACAGTTCGTCTGATCTCCTGGATAAGTTCTTCCCGGCTCTGTGAAATAGTCATACTGATCAGGGCAGCCGAGTTCTCAAGTCGTTCAAAGTGATCGACCATGAACACCGGCACACCTTTGTAGGTCCGGAAAACCTCATACACCGAGTCTCCATACAGGAAACCGCGATCCATGACCGGTATTGTCGCATCAGCCATCGGCGTGATGAGACCGTCGACATTAATCATTGGGTTCATCTCATGGAATCCTTTTCACCTTGACCTATACTCGATAGATAATTAGCGCCGTAAACAATCTTTCCTTCGTAACGAATCGAGCACAAAATAGCGCTTCACAGCAAAGCCAGCATCTCACAATTGATGACTACACTCAACAATTGAGTTAGAACACGATTTATCAAGTAGTCCTTTTTTTTTTAGATTTCAGTACCCCCGATGGACGCTGGTAAGCCAGAATCGACATCAATATGAGACCCGTGCACCCGAGCCTATAAATGCCCGCACTGCCCGACAGACGCTCTAAAAACATCGCCAAGATCGCCTGTACTGCTGCGGGTGCGATTTGGGGTCTTTATTGGATCCCCGTACGAGCCCTACACGAGACAGGCATTCAAGGCTTTTGGGCGACTGCGGTGTTTTATTTGGTGCCCTTTGTACTGATGCTCCCAATCGGCCTGATGCGCTGGCGGCAGATAATCTCTGCAGGTTGGATGATGCAAGGGATTGCTATCATTGGTGGCCTTTGCTTGGTTTTGTATTCGACCGCATTTCTCTATACGGATGTTATCCATGCAACCCTACTGTATTACCTGACTCCTATTTGGAGCGCCCTACTTGCACGGGCGTGGTTAAAGGAACCCATAACCAGGGACCGCACACTGGCCATTATTCTTGGGACAGCGGGACTTCTAGTAATCCTAAACCTAGATCAAGGTCTTCCAATACCCAGGAATCCAGGCGACTGGATGGCGCTCATATCAGGGCTAATTTGGGCCCTATTTGCCAACGTAATGCGTCGTAGTGAGTCCAGCTACAACACAGTGGATGTGCTGTTTTCTTGGTTCTTCTGGGCCACCATAATAGCGGTAGCACTTTGGTTACTACCAATTCTCGACAGACCGGATCCCCCCACTACCGATCAAATAGTCACAATTCTCCCGTGGTTAGTCCCAGTAGTTCTCTTGCTGATTATCCCTGGGTTTTACGCTATTACTTGGGGTGTTCCTTTATTGAATCCGGGAACAGTAGGGGTTCTGTTTATGACTGAAATTAGCGTAGGTGCGATCAGCGCAGCATTACTAACGGATGAGCCCTTTGGCACTCGGGAAATCCTCGGTGTGATACTCATTACCGTGGCAGGCCTTACAGAAGTTGTCGTGCCAATCCTCGGCACCCTATTTCCTAGCCGCCGCACGCGAGGCGACCGGGATCGTTAACAGCTGGTCAATACCCACGCTGCTTTTCGGCGCCGGCATATAGAATCTCCGACAAACGCGCGTTGACTCCATCTC
>CZRL01000069.1_pt1 | contig 22584 bp, 23 predicted proteins | sample 734451 | NCBI WGS metagenome assembly CZRL01 (sample SAMEA3597868, study PRJEB11362) | hydrothermal vent metagenome | biome: marine hydrothermal vent biome; feature: marine hydrothermal vent; material: ocean water | place: Atlantic Ocean | collected 2010-09-19/2010-10-04 | reverse complement strand
ATCACATCTGCTCGTAGAGTGGGACGATAATCGCCCGTCCGATGGTTGTCCCAAACATATTGAACCCGCAGATAGCAGCCGAGACTTCTTCATTGATCGGCAGGTTTTCAACATTTAACGCATGGATGGCAAACATGTAGCGGTGCGGTCCATGGCCGGGTGGCGGTGCTGCGCCGAGATAACCCACAAGCCCCGCGTCGTTCTTCAACTGTTTTGTACCATCAGGCAGTCCACTGCCGTCCTGGGTGCCGGAGCCGTTGGCCAGTTCCATGACGGTAGCTGGAATGTTGTACACCACCCAATGCCAGAAACCACTGGCCGTCGGCGCATCGGGATCGAAGCAGGTCACGGCATAACTTTGTGTATCATCTGGCGGACCCGACCAGGAAAGATGAGGCGAGACATCTTCACCTCCGGCGCCGAAGATTCCAGATACATGGGGCATAGCCAGCATCTCTCCTTCTGCGATATCGTGACTTGATGCCTGAAATGAGGGGACGGGCGGTAAAAAATCATAGGGACTGGGAGCTCGATCCATGATGTTCTCTCTTAGCGTGCCGTTTAATCAGGTGATCGTATTAATTTACCATGCAAAGGCACCGGGCCAGGGTCCGGGCTGGAGTTATTCAGGCAAGCCCAGTTTCCCGCATGGTAGTTAGGTCCACTGCCGAGCCTACTCTGGCATTGTTTCTCCGGAGCCGCCAAAATCTGCTGGGAAGTCCTTGAACTTTGGTAGCCCGTCCTTGATCGGCATGATGGTGCTTTCGTAGTTCACGTGGATGGCTGGCTGGAAGTCGAAGTCCTCAATCACAGAGGCGTACACGTCGACCAATCCAAAAGGGATGTGGTCCGTGAATACATGGCCACCGCATTTCGTGCACCAGGACCTGTTATGTCCTTCTGAACGGGCGTAGCTCTGAATGTTGTCCTGACCCTGGGTCACGGTCATCTTGTCACGTGGCCACAACGCGGCACCGTTTACCGGGCTGGCCGACCAGGCGCGACAGTCCTGACAGTGGCAGACCAGCATCGCTTGGGGATCACCTTCTACTTCAACTGACACCGCACCGCACATGCAACTGCCCTTATGGGTTGCCATTATTTTTGTTCCTCCTTTTTCCGTGTAAATTGAGTTTTATTGCAATTATTGCTACAAGTTGCGATTAGGTTTTATATATTACTCGATCTGGCCGACAATGTTTAGAAAGCGATGTAACATCGGGACAGCAGTTCGTATCAGAAAGATTTATAACGTATAACGTTTCAATAATCAGATCCTTCGGTAACGATTTCAAGCCAGTGACAAAGCCAGATCCTCAGAATTACGTTCACGGCTACTCTGAACGAGAGACCGAACGGCTTTATGACCAGGCTGGTTCAGTGCGGCATCTGATTCATCACGAACTGCGCTATCCACCAGGTTCGAAGGTGCTTGAAGCGGGCTGCGGAGTGGGCGCACAAACCGTAACGCTTGCACAAAACAGTCCCGAGGCTCAATTTTATGCGGTTGACTGGGCAGGTAAATCACTCGAATTAGCGCGCGATACTGTTGCCAGTCAGGGAATCACCAATGTGGAATTCTCTGAAGCTGATCTGTTTGATCTGCCGTTTGAGGCGGCCTACTTCGATCATCTTTTTATCTGTCACCTGCTGGAACATCAGGTCGAACCGGTATCCGGACTGACAGCGATTCGCAAACATCTTAAGCCCGGCGGAACAGTGACCGTGTTTGAAGGGGACCATGGTTCTTGTTATTTTAATCCGCCAAGTGAGGATGCCCTGATGACCTGGAACTGCCTCATTGAGGTACAGCGCCGGCTGGGTGCCAACTCACTGATTGGTCGTGAGTTATTCCCACTGATAACAGATGCAGGCTTCGCCCGAGTGCGGGTCGAGCCCAAGATGGTATATATCGATCAATCTCGTCCGGAGCTTATGGAGAGTTTTGTTCACAAGACGATTATTCCTATGGTCGAAGGCGTCAGGGACCACGCCCTAGAGATGGACTTGATTGATGAACCCACGTGGCACAATGGAATCAGCGATCTGCATAGGATCCGGCATTCAGAAATGGGAATATTCTGCTATACCTTTTTCAAAGGTAGAGCAATCAGGTGATGGGAGTTTGTAAAGTAATGCAAGCGAATTACTCTACGCAACCTGAAAGACAACTCCGGAGACAGTGATGGTAAAAGCAGATCAAGTCGTAGAAGAATTCCTGCGCCAGACGCTCGTTGGCGTGATCAGTACAATTGACAATAAAGGTCGCCCACGAACGGCGCCCATATGGTTCCATTGGGAAAATGGTGCGGCCTATATGTTTACAGACCGCGGCTCGTTGAAGTGGCGAAATATCCAGCGTAACCCGCACGCATCCCTGTGCGTGGATTGGCGGGAACCACCTTACAAGTCAGTTATCCTTGATGGCGTGATTGAGGAAGTAGACAGGTCTTTGTATGAATTAGTGCTGATGATGGCATTACGCTACTACGGAGATGATGTGGGCAATGAATTTGCTCAGGGATACAGAAATCAAAAGACTAATGCCGCTGTCTTCCGACTGGTGCCTCATCGGATTGTAAACTTTGACGACACACAGTCATGATCCATTATTTGACTCAGAATCACTGCAAACCACAAGGCTAGATCATCGGTCAGACTGGAGACTGATGCGTAAGTTCCTCATCTGGGGTTTCTGTTCGTCAATTAGAACGATACAATTCGGCGGAACGGAATCAATGCATAGAACAATTCATCATGGTTGAACGATTTATTGAGAGAATAGTATTCTATTCTCGCTGGCTTCTTGCACCTATGTTCGTTGGGTTGGCGCTTGCGTTAGTGTTTTTGCTGGTTAGCTTTCTTAGTGAGCTCGTACACTTTGTCTCAACTGATGGAATGTTCCATTCCAAGCAAACAGTCCTTTTAATCCTTGAATTGATCGATCTAACACTGATCGCTAGTTTAGTTGCAATGGTGACCATCGCCGGTTATGAAAATTTTGTTTCAAAAATTGACTTCAAGAGCGATTTGGAGCGACCTGATTGGATGGGCAAGGTTGACTTTGCTGGACTAAAGCTGAAACTTATTTCGGCATTAGTGGCTATATCAAGCATTGAATTGCTCAAGGTATTTCTCAACTCGTCTAGTTATAACAAAGACGAAATACTGTGGCGTGTCATCATTCACACTGTGTTTGTAGCCAGCGGATTTATTTTTGCTCTAACCGAAAAATTTATGCCGCATCATGAAGACAAAGACGCTGGGACATCAAAACTGGTCTGAATTTGTACTTAGCTGCTTCTAGGGTTATTGTGTGTCTGACGAGCATTCAAATCTTCCCGTTGTAAATTTAATTACGGAAATCACTCACGCGCTGTCTGTACGCCGGGGCCCTCTTATTGTGGAGCAGACCCTGAGTTGCTTGGCTGACATGAATCTGACAGCTGAATCGATGCAGCAGCTTGAGCCATGTATGCCGTCCGAGTTTATCGACAATTTCGATGTTGCAGTCAACAATATACCCTCGCAACTGAGTGCACTGGCGAATGCCATTGATGCGTCAAAATATTCTATTCAATGGAATAGAGATCTCGGTCAGTTTTACGTGAAGGACGCAGCTGTAGGAGACAGTTATCGAAATAACAATATGAATTGTACTTTGGTAGGAAAGGAAAATGGTTTTTTTCATAGTGATCGACTGTTTATGGGGCTGTTTTTTTTGCAGCCCCACACATTTTATCGCGACCATAATCACGAACCATCTGAAATGTACTTCAATTTAACGGGTCCGCATGGTTTTCGTTTCAATGTGGACGGTTGGTCGGACTACACGGCGGACTCCATAATCTGGAATTTACCCTGGCTGCCCCACGCAACGCGTGTTTATGACATACCTTTCTTAAGCGTTTTTGTATGGACTGGTAATCTCGATGCGCTAATTCAGGTCGTTAACGCGGATGATTGGGCGGAACTTCAAAACGAATTACTTACTGGCTCCGCTGGTTAGTTCGGTTGAGTCGTGGGTGTAGGTCTGGTGCTTTAAAGGATGTGCTGTTGATTCTGTTCTAGGTCGAGCAGAGCGCGCTTATACTGTAATCCGCCCGCGTATCCGGTCAGTTTCCCACTGGCACCAATTACCCTGTGGCAGGGAATGACAATTGCGATCGGGTTGCGGGCGTTCGAGCCGCCGACCGCACGAACCGCTTTGGGATTACCAATCGTGCGGGCGATATCTTGGTAGCTTCTGGTTTCGCCGTACGGTATCTGGAGTAGTGCATCCCACACCTGTCGCTGGAAGGTTGTGCCTTGTGGTGAAAGATTCAGTGAGAAAGTGTGAAGTTTACCCTCGAAATATTCATCCAGTTGTTTGATGCAATCGGAAAATCCCGTCTGGGTGAGATGCCAGTCGGGCAGGGGCCATTCATCTGTCCGCTGTGTAGGCAGCGTCAAAGAGTGCAGATACCCGCCCTTACCAGCAAGTAGAATCGATCCCAGAGGTGAATCGTGATAGCGATAGTCCATCGCGTCAGATCGTAACATTTTGACAATATCTAGGAAATTGAAGTTGATTCCATCCCACCGTGCTGTTCTCGGTAGGCTATGAGATCGTTCAGCCAGTCTGGATCCATTTCAGGAACCGATGAAAGCAACAGCTCGGTGTATTCATGGTGCGGGGGAGTGAACACTTCGTCCTTGCGGCCTTGTTCGACAATCTCACCCTGCAGCATGACTACCACATTATCTGCAATGGCTCGGACTGTCGCCAGATCATGAGTGATGAACATGTAGGCCAGATTAAACTCACGCTGAAGCCTATCCAGTAGCCTCAAAATCCCCTCCGCAACCAGTTGGTCCAGAGCAGACGTTACTTCGTCACAAATAATGAATTCTGGTTCAGCCGCGAGTGCGCGCGCGATACTGATCCGTTGCTTCTGCCCGCCAGACAGTTCATCTGGATATCGGTCTATGAAAATGTCAGGCTCAAGCTCAATCAATGACAGAAGTTCCCTGATGCGCGTTTCTTTTTTCGATCCCTTGAGGCCCAGGTAGAAACTGAGGGGTCGGCCGATAATATTACGTATACGCTGCCTGGGGTTTAGAGCGGTATCCGCCATTTGGTAGATCATCTGTGCATGACGCAGTTGATCCTTGTTTCGGCTTCGATAGTCTTTTGGCAGCGGATTGCCATTGAATTCGATATTACCCTGCCGGGGTGCGAGTAGGCCGGTAATAACCCGCGCAGCGGTACTCTTTCCGCTGCCGGATTCACCGACCACAGCAACTGTCTGCCCGCGATGAATCTCGAATGTGATGTCTTTCAGTACATCAATGCTTCCATAGCCGGCTGTAACATTATTAACCTTAACCAGCGGTGTGGAATCCGAGCTAGTGATCTCTGTCTCTTTCTTGAATGATCGGACTGCCCAGAGGGATTTGGTGTAATCCATCTGTGGGTTGGTCATCATCTGTCGAGTCGGGGCTTCTTCCACCAGGTTTCCATAACGCAGCACCATGATACGGTCCGCCATTTGTGCAACGACAGCCAGGTCATGTGAAATGTAGATTGCAGCCGTATTGAACTCACGCACAATGTCACGAATTGTGGTTAACACTTCTATCTGTGTTGTGACATCAAGTGCTGTTGTGGGTTCATCAAATATGATCAGATCAGGTCGACAGGACAGGGCCATGGCCGTCATGGCTCTTTGCAGCTGACCACCCGAGACCTGGTGAGGATAACGATACCCGATACCCTCAGGATCAGGCAGCAACACTCTGCGATAGAGCTGTTTGGCATCGGCTTCAGCATCCTGCCGATTTTTCACGCCATGGACGACGGGGATCTCGGAAAATTGATCTATCAACTGATGAGCAGGGTTAAACGATGCCGCTGCGCTTTGGGCGACATAGGCAATACGTACTCCCCGCAGTTTCCGCAAATCGGTTTCTGATTGTTTGGTGAGTTCTTCTCCATCAAACCGGATTGTGCCACCTCTAATTCGGCAGCCAGGGCGGACAAAATTCATGGCAGCCAGCCCCAAGGTTGACTTGCCCGCGCCTGACTCGCCAATGAGGCCCAGCACCTCCCCTCGATTCAGCGTAAGGTCAAGGTCTTTTATGATCTCGTGCCATATCTCGTCGCTCTCCCCATCGATCAGCAAGTTTCTGATCTCAAGAAGGGGTTCATTCATCGCGGGGCGCTCGTTGGGGGAGTGAGTCATATTTAATGACCTTCCTTTAACCCGCTGGATTTATGCAGAAACCAATCAACAAGAAAATTTACACCCAGGGTCAGGATCGCAATAGCAATGGCAGGCAATATGGGCGTGATGTCTCCATAGGTAATGAGTACGGAATTTTCCCTAACCATCGAACCCCAATCCGCGGTGGGTGGCTGGATTCCCAATCCCAGAAAACTCAACGCGGCAATCATCAGAAAGACGAAACAAAAGCGCAGGCCAAATTCTGCGAGCAGTGGCGCTGCGATATTGGGTAGTATTTCACGGATGCAGAGCCAGAATATGCCTTCACCCCGTAAACGCGCAGCCTCAAAGTAATCAAGAACGACAACATTAAGACTAACGGCACGGCAGACACGAAAAATTCTGGTGGCATCCAATACAGCAATAACGATGACAAGAGTTGGGATCGAGGTGCCGAATATGGTCAGCAGCATCAACGCAAAAATCAGTTGGGGTATTGCCATCAGAACGTCCACGATGCGACTGGCAACCTGGTCGAACAGTCGGCCATAAATGGCCGCAAATAATCCAGTCAGGCCGCCAATCAGGAAAGCCAGACAGGTCGTTATAAATGCAATGCCCACGGTGTTGCGCGCACCAAACAAGAGTCGGGTGAGCATATCGCGGCCCAGACCGTCGGTGCCGAGAATGAAAGGCTCTCCCCAGAGAGCAAACTCAGGGCCGACAATTTCTGCTTCACCATAGGGGGTAAGAAAAGGTGCAAACAGGGCCACGAATCCGTATACAAAAACTACTAGAATCCCAAACTTTGCGGTAATCGGCGCCTTCCACAGTTCCCTCAGTAGATTCTGAGTCTTCGATCTCCGTGCAGGAGATATGCGGCTTTCAGAACCGGGTTCTAGAGCCTGTTCTTGATTCATTTAGGATGTAAAAGCCTGGGGTTGGTACATATGGAGACGATGTCGGCCGATAGGTTTAAAAGAATGTAAGTTCCTGCAAATATCATGCTGCAGGCCTGTACAACAGGAATATCTCGAGTCGACACCGAGTCCACCATCAATTGCCCAAGCCCTGGATAAATGAATACAACTTCTACAACCACGACACCGACCACCAGGTAAGCAAGACTGATAGCGATAATGTTGGAGATTGGAGCCCAAGCATTTGGTAGGGCGTGTTTAACAATGACGCGCAATTTCGACATGCCTTTAAGATGCGCCATTTCAATGTAGGCACTGGCTAATAGATTAATGATAGAGGCGCGAACCATGCGCATCATGTAGGCCAGAATAACGCCGGTCAGCGTAGTTGCGGGAAGCGCAACTCGATGGAGTCTTTCAAGAAAAGTCGTATTGGCGTCCACATTCGACAAACTTGGAAACCAGCCCAATGTGACCGAGAAATACAAGATCAGAATGTAAGCGACAAGAAATTCGGGTGCTGAGACAGCGCCCAGGGTGATCACGTTCACTGAACGGTCATAGAGACTGTTGCGATATAAGGCCGCCAGGATACCGAATATTATCGCAAGAGGCACAGAGACTGATGCTGCAACCACGGCCAGAAATAGCGTATTCGCTAGTCGTATTTTGATTAACTCGGCGATGTCCCGCCCATTGGCTAGTGACGTACCAAAATCACCTTGCAGTACATTACTCCACCAATTGATGTATCGAGTATGCGCTGGCACATCGAGTCCGAGTTTGTGGCGCAGGGCCGCGACGTTTTCGGGGCTGGCGCCTTGGCCCAATAAGGCTTCAGCAATGTCACCGGGTAAGAATTCGACACCTAAGAATATGATTGCTGAGACAACAAACAGAGTTACCAGTCCCAGGCCGAAGCGCTGAAGAATCATGGTAAGAATTTTGTTCATTGTGGATTTACAGATCCGATTAATACAACCCTATAGGAATCACTGTAACTCAGTGAAGATAACATTGCATTGACACCATAGATTCAGCGTAATCACAGCAGTCAGCTTGTTCTTTTGATATCCAGTGGACAGCGTTATGGCTGGAAAACACTTAGCTCTCGATGATCTATACGCATAAAAAAAATAGGCGGCCCGTGGGCCGCCTATTGTCTATAGAACGTCTCAGAATCAGGCTTTCCACCACCTTTTGAGGAAGTGGCCACCATCCATTTCCCAGCCACCGCCAACCTGATCACTAACACCAATCGTATCACGGGTGGCTGCAACATCGGTGCCAAAAGCCGGTATTATGGTTCCGCCCACAGCGGCAATAATGTGCTGTACTTCCTGGTACATCGAAGTTCGCTTTTTCTGATCGAGTTCTCCACGAGCGGCCACTACCAATTCATCAACCCGGGCATTCTTAAGAAGAGTGTCATTCCAAGGAGAGTCAGAAAGATAGCAGATTGACAAAATCATATCTTCTACCGGTCGAGGGCCCCAATAACAGGTGCAGAACGGTTTAACGTTCCAGACGTTAGTCCAATAGCCATCCTGTGGTTCACGGACGATGTTCAGGTTAACACCGATCTTCCCCCAGTGTGACTGGAATAACTGTGCTGCATCCATTGCGCCGCCGTATGACGTATTCGATGCGCTAAGATCGATCTTGACACCTTCAAGGCCAGCTTTTTTCAGGTGATACTTTGCTTTATCCAGATCATACTCAGGCTTAAGATTGGCATCATAGCTTGGGAACTGTGGTCCCAGTGGTTGATCGTTACCCATTACTCCATAGCCAAACAGCACCTTGTCCATGAATTCCTGTCTGGGTGTCGAAAGTTTCAAGGCCATGCGAAAATCATTGTTGCCAAACGGCGGCACGTCCATCCTCATCGGATGCGTAAATGCGAGATTGCTCGGAATTGCAAGAATGTTGACGCCTTTGACTTTCTTTAGCCGGTCGATACCCTTTAATGCGGGTCGGTTAATAATGTCAACCGATCCGCTGATCAGGGCGCTCTGACGTGCGGTGTCATCCAGAATTGCAATGACTTCGTGCGAGTCAGCGTGGGCCACATTGTCACCGTGCCACGCATTTGGGTTACGGTCCAGAGTGGTTTTGACACCAGGATCATATTCTTTTAGCAGGTACGGGCCGGTTCCATGTGGTGAAAGTACATCAGCCTTACCATCTTTGGCCGGTACGATGTTGAAGTGATAATCCGTGAAAAGAGCTGGGCAGTCAGCATTGCCGTCAGTAAGCTCGACAACCACTGTGTTTCCATCAACGCGAACATCACTGATTCCAGAAAACACACCTTTCGCAGCTGATGGGGTATCGTCACCACGATGCATGTTTATCGAGGCAACAACATCATCAGTCGTTAATGACTTCCCATTATGAAATTCGACACCCTGTCGAATGTTGTATCGCCATACCTTGGCATCGGCGCTTGCTTCCCAGCTTTCTGCCAGAGCGGGTTCCATGCTGTTGTCTTGCCCGACATTGACTAGGCTGTCACGAAATGCTCGACTGACACAGATCATATAAGTCGCGTTGAAAAGGCCAGAATCGAGTGAGTCAACGGTATTGGCGTCGTTGAGGCCTGACACCATGTGTCCGCCTCTTTTTGGGCCAGCAGCAAGGGCGCGACCGGACCAAAGCGAGGAGCCCAGCGCGGTGGACATGCCCAGGGCCCCTGCAAATGAAAGAAACTCCCGGCGGGAGATTCGTGGATCTGTCAGTGCCCTCTTAATGGCGAGATCTTGGTGGATAATTTGTTCTAGTTTAGATTTGTCTTTCACAGTTCCTCCTCTTTCAGTTATGGAGACAAGTACAGCAACGAGCCTAACAATTTAGTTGATCGCAGGCAAGGTTCATAATATATGTACTTGATTGTGGCTTCAGCAGGCTTGAGTCAGTTGGTTTGGATATTAAAAAGGATTCAGATTTGTGAAAATAACTAAGATTCGGATGTATCAGGTTGACCTCCCAATGAAAGAGGGAGCCTACAGTTGGTCAACACAATCGTATTCCTCATTTGACAGCACGGTCGTCCTTATTGATACAGACGAAGGTATCACTGGTGCGGGTGAAAGCTGTCCGTTAGGTCCTTCTTATCTTGCAGCTTATGCCGAGGGAGTTCGAACGGGCGTGACAATACTCGCGCCTGACTTGATTGGCGAGGATCCGACACAGCTAGATCGTATCAATATGAAAATGGATCAATTGATGAAAGGGCATCCGTATGTGAAGTCCGCTATTGATATGGCGTGTTGGGATATTTTCGGTAAAGCGACCGGGATACCCGTATATCAACTGCTAGGCGGCCAGCTGCAAGAACGTATAAAACTTTTTAAGGTGGTAGCCCGCGCAGCCCCTGAAGCAATGGCTGACCGGCTAATTGAGTATCGGGAATCCGGTTTCGATCACTTTCAGATCAAAGTGGGTGAACATCCCAGTACGGATATTGAGCGATTCAAACAGGTTATTGACGTTATGCAATCCACAGATGTCGTCGCAGCCGATGCAAACACGGGCTGGAAACAGCATGACGCCCTGATGGTTGTAGATACAGTCAGTAGTCTGTTGCGAGAGCGTAATCTGACCTGCTATATCGAGCAACCTTGCCTGACTTATGAAGAATGCTTTGTTGTAAGACAGCATACCAATCTGCCTTTGATACTAGATGAATGTATGGACGGGTTGCCCGTCTTGTTGCGGGGTTATCGTGACCGCGCTATGGATCTGATCAACTTGAAAATCAATCGCATGGGTGGATTGACGCGTGCACGACAGATAAGGGATTTATGTGTCGCGCTGGGTATTGTGATGACGATCGAAGACAGCTGGGGAGGTGAAATCGCGACTGCAGCAATTGCACACCTTGCGCAGTCGACACCAGAAGCGTTCCATTTTCAGTCCTCTGCGTTTCATGACTACAACACAATTCAGATCGCAGACGGTGGGCCTGTTGTGGCGGATGGGTATATGACCGCTGCAAGCAGGCCGGGGCTGGGTGTGGAGCCAAACATGGAGATCTTGGGTTCTCCTATATTCCAGCTAGGTGGCAGTTGACTTAGCATGAGTTATCGATGCGGTTTGGCACCTGTCCCTTTCTGATCGGGATCTATTTATTATTTATGGGGAAAGATCAATGAATGCTCACCCAGTTCGAACGCAATTTTCGTTAGACCATGGACCCGGTCGATACCGAATAGGACTGATCGCACTCGCCAGCGACTATGTTGTTGAGCGTGATTTTATGAATATGAGGCCCAGTGACGATGTGGTTGTGTTTGTGTCAAGGGTTTTAAATGTAAATCCTTGCACAGTTGAGAACCTGAAGACGATGGGCCCGCGTTTGAGTGGCGCTGCATCGCTTATCGTTCCTGATGGAAGGGTTGATGTCATCGCATATTGCTGTACCTCAGGCACGACTGCGATGGGTTACGACGCTGTCGCTTCTAGTATTCAGGAAACAAGAATAGACGTGCCTGTTGTAACACCGATTACAGCCGGACTTCTCGCATTAGAGAAATTTGGTGCTAAGACTGTTGCAGTACTGACTCCGTACGTCGATGATGTGAATCGGGCATTGATCACTTATATCGAGGACAATGGGCCCCGGGTAACTGCACTAACCAGCTTCCTGATTGCTGACGATAATCAAATGGCCGGTATCCCTCCGGACACAATTTTTGAGGCTGCTTTAGAGGCTGACCGGCCAGACGCGGATGCGCTTTTCATATCCTGTACCGCAATTCGTGCCGTCGATGTGATCGGAAAAATAGAACAAGCACTGGGTAAGCCTGTGGTTTGTGCTAATCAGGCGTTGTTTTGGCAATCTTTGCGGGTGGCAGGTTATACGGATCCCGTTTCCGGTTATGGAGAGTTGTTGTCAATGGCTGCTGAATAGAGGGAAGATACTAATGGTGAAGATTAAAGATATTCCAAAACATCCAGCATTATTTCTTACTCAGCCCCAAAGGGAGTTGTACTACGAGCAGGGTTATCTAACTTTTCCAGCACTGATTTCGCACCGTGAACTGACTGAATTGCGAGGTTTAGTGGATAGCATCGTTGACAGTACGCGTGGGGTCACTGAATCTGGTAACGAAGTTGACCTTGAGAAAGGTCATACGGCGGAAAATCCAAGGCTTCGCCGGGTTACCTATGTTGATGACAAGGATCCCCATTTCTGGCGTCTATGTGCTGATTCGGTGATACCCGATATAGCCGCGGACTTATTGGGACCAGATGTCCGTTTTCGGGACATGATGCTGAATTTCAAGTGGGCTGACGGTGGTGCCGAGGTGAAATGGCACCAAGATATCTGCTTTTACCCTCACACCCACTTGGGCTCCATGCAATTCCTGGTGTTCTTGGAGGAGGTATCTTCAGAACAAGGACCCCTGCAGGTTATTCCAGCCAGCCATAAAGGACCAATCTTCGAGCACTATGACGATAGCAATGAGTGGACAGGGGCAATCGGCCCAGCTGACCTGGCTACGGCGGGTGTAGATGACGCAACCGAACTTACCGGGCCAGCGGGTACTGTGTCAGTACATCATTGCTGCACCATACACGGCTCTAGTTGTAACAACAGCGCCAGCGGCCGCCCGGCATTCGTAATGACCTATACCGCAGCAGATGCCATGCCTTACACGGCTCCGCCCTATCCAAGTTCACACTACCGCGTGTTGGTTCGAGGCAATGAACCTCGCTATGCGCGTCATGAAGAGGTCCGTATCCCCTTGCCACCGGACTGGTCGGGCGGTTATACATCAATCTTTGATCATCAGGAAGACAATAGCTGATAAGGCAAATCACTAGGATTAATAACATGAGAGATAACCCAATAAACGCGACAGTCGATTTCCATCTTGATGGAACCCAGCACGGGTTCCTCAAGGTGCCTTATTCAGGAGATGATTCTGCGTGGGGCGCCGTCATGGTGCCTGTAACAGTGATTAAGAATGGCGAAGGTCCAACAGCTCTTTTCACAGGGGGAAATCACGGTGATGAATATGAGGGCCCAATAGCACTCTGGTGTCTGGCAACTGAATTGTCTGCTGACCGCATCAATGGTCGAGTCATTATTGTGCCGGCGATGAATTATCCAGCGTTTAAGGCAGGTAAGCGTACATCATCGATTGATGGAGGAAACATGAACCGGGTATTCCCCGGAGATCCTAACGGGACCATCACTGAGATTATTGGTGACTATTTCTCACGTACCCTGTTGCCATTGGCAGATTATGTTGTCGATATTCATTCGGGTGGAAAAACACTCGAATTTGTACCTTTTGCGGCTGCTCATGTGCTGGACGACAAAGAACAGCAAGCACGATGTGTCGCTGCCATGGAGGCTTTTAATGCGCCCTACTCAATGATGCTGTTAGAACTCGATGCCGCCCATATGTACGACACGGCTGCAGAGAACCAAGGCAAGGTATTTGTCGGTACAGAAATTGGGGGTGGAGGCTCAGCTGATGCAACGAGCACCAAGATTGCAAAACGCGGTATCTTGAATGTGCTCATGCACGCCGGAATACTGCCTGGAGAACCCGAACGACACTCTTCAATCAATGTGGATTCGCACGATGCGGGTTGTTTTATTACCTGTGAGCATTCGGGATTACTGGAACTTCGAAATGATCTAGGGGATGAGGTAGAAAAGGGCGATCTAATCGCTGTTATACATGATACGGAGCGAACCGGTACAGCGCCGGTGGAATATCACGCGAAGGTCGACGGTATTCTGGTTGGACGGCACTACCCTTGTCTGATAAAACCTGGTGACAATCTGGCTGTTATCGCCTTGAGGGGCGATTAGCAAGGAAGTTCATAACAAACCAGAAAATCTCCGAGGTAAAAAGTATGGCAGACGACAACCCTATTTACACGCCGCCATTTAGCAAGGCGGAATACGACCGTCGGCTGGCAGAAACCAAGAAAAGGATGGCGGATGCGGGTTTCGATCTGATTGTCTGTCAGGATCCAGCGAATATGGGCTGGCTGACTGGTTTTGATGGCTGGTCGTTCTATACCCCGCAGGTAGTACTGGTTCATCTGGATGAAGAGCCAATCTGGTTCGGTCGGGCCCAGGATGCGAAGGCGGCGCATATCACAACCGATATTCCAGCGAACAACATCATTGGTTATTCGGAGAAGCTGATCCATCATGCAACCGGGCATCCCTATGATGAGCTAGCAGATCTTATAAAAGAGCGTGGATGGGCATCGGCCCGAATCGGTGTTGAATTAGATGCGCATTACTACACCGCAAGAGCGCATGCGCATCTCGTGAAAGGCGTTCCCGATGCTAATGTGTCTGATTCAGAGCAGTTGGTGAACTGGGCGCGGTTAGTCAAGTCAGAGGCGGAATTGGTGTATATGCGTGAAGCTGGTGCGATCTGCACTGCAGCTATGAATCGCGCAATTGAAAAGGTCGCACCGGGTGTGGCGCAGTACGAAGTGATCGCTGAGGTATACAGTGCTCAGATACTGGGTGTTAAGGGAGCCTACGGTGACTACACCGGCTTATGTCCACTGATTCAGGTTGGCGAAGGGACCAGCACCCCACACCTGACTTGGTCAGACAAGCCCATCCCCCAGGAGACTCTGGTGATGCTGGAGATGGCAGGTGCCCGACATCATTATCATGCACCGTTAACTCGGACACTCTATTTGGGGTCCCCGCCTTCAGAGGTGACCGCTTTGACCCATACAATAATCGAAGGCGTCGACGCCGCGCTTGATATGGCTCGTCCTGGAGTCACCTGTGAAGCGGTCGAGGCCGTGTGGCAAAAAGTGCTTAACCAGGCGGGCTACCATAAGGACAGCCGGGTCGGGTATTCTGTGGGCTTGAATTACCCACCGGACTGGGGCGAGCGGACGGCAAGCCTGCGCCCGGGTGACCAAACAGTGCTTCAGAGGGGCATGTGTTTTCACTTTCAGTCAGGAGTCTGGCTGGAGACGTTAGGCGCGGCGGTATCGGAGTCCTTTGTCGTTACCGAGAGAGGTGGCGAACGTCTTTGTGACGTACGCCCCGAGCTGATCGTTATCGATTAGTATTGGTCGAACGACTAAAACACCCCAAGTAAGAATTTCACGTGTTGTCGTAAATTTTGTCTCACAGTGAAAATTGAAAAAATTGCGGTATGGGGTATCCAGATGCCGTTTCGTGAAGGGCCCTATGCGATGTCGCATGTGACTCAGGAAGTGGTGTACGGTCGGGTCCTTCAGGTGCATACGGTCGATGGCCAGACGGGATTGGGAGAGGTTGTCTTTCCACCAACGCTATCCGTAGATGAACGACAGCAACTGATCGCGGACGAACCGCTCTATCTGTCTTCATTAGCCGGAAAAGAGGTTGATGCTCTTATTCAACTTGCGCAAGAACTGTGTGGTCGTGGACGGTCCTGGCCCGGCATTGCCTTTGGGTTGGAGACAGCCGGTTACGATCTTTTGGGAAAGGCAGGAGGCTTGCCGGTCTCGGATCTGCTTGGTGGTAGGCTTGGAGAAGGCGTAGATGACTATTTTTCTATTTCCGAGCCCACTATAGAGAAAATTCGGAAGCGACTCGCGATTGCAGGATCAGAGCGTAAGGTTATTCAACTTAAACTGGGTATCGGTTCTCCAGGCGATGATGCCGAGCAAGTTAGTGCAGCGCTGAGTAACATGGCGGACTGGCAAATTCTGTTGGCAGATGCCAACGGTGGATGGTCGGTCGATACAGCCTGCGAGATTATTTCTTCTTTCAACGACCCGCGTATTGTCTGGGAAGAAGCCTGTTCGACATACGACGAAAATACCGAAGTTGCACGCCGTACTGGCCAACCGGTGATGGTCGATCAGTGTGTTAAAGAAGCCAGTCTGGCAAGAAAGGCTGTAGATGACCAGTTGGTGTCGTCACTTTGTATTAAGCCTGCATTTCTTGGTGGGCTCACGGTAGCGCGTAATATCCGGGACTATTGTGTCAGCAACGACATGAAAATGCGCATCGATGGTCCATGGTGCGGTGATATTGCGACAGCAGCAATCTTGCACCTTGCTTTAGGTGCTCCGCCGGACTTGTTGATTGCTGGTTGTGATCTGCGTGAGCCATTGGTACAGGAACAAGACCTTAAGGGTGTAATTAGATTTGACGGTTGCCGTATCGGTCCGCCATCTGGCCCCGGGCTAGGAATTACTCTGCCAGACAATGTAATGGGTGATCCCGACGCCATATTTTCGCTATGATAAGTAACGGGTAGTTACGATGGTAATGGGAGTACGTCAATGAAGACATACCAATACTATGCTGAGGGCAACTGGCATGATCCCGCCTCGGGGCAATGGATCGACAGTGAAAATCCTGCGCTCGGTGAGGCTTGGGCGAGGGTGCCAGACTGCAACGCAGACGACGTCAACCGTGCCGTACAGGCAGCGCGAATCTGCTATGACCAGGGCCCGTGGGGGCGCATGCAGCCGGCCGAGCGTGGCCGTGTGCTAACCCGAATCGGCGATGTGATCACAAAAAATGCCGAGCGTCTGGGCGAAGTGGAAACCCGGGATAACGGCAAGTTGCCCAAAAATATTACACCGTCTCTGAAATCCTGGCAGACCGATAGTTTCTATTACTATGCCGGCATGTGCGATAAATTCGAAGGCTCGCTGCTGCCGACAGAAGTTCCGGACATGCTGAATTACCTGCGCTGGGAACCATTTGGCGTTTGTGCGTTAATCACCGCCTGGAATTCGCCTCTCGGGGTATTGATCTGTAAGTTAGCGCCGGCACTGGCCGCTGGTAATGCGGTGGTAATCAAGCCCTCGGAACATGCGTCAGTATCGACCCTTGAGCTGATGTCGGTTCTACAGGAAGCGGATCTCCCGGAGGGACTGGTCAATGTGGTCACCGGCTATGGCAAGAGCACTGGCGAACCGCTCGTTGATCATCCCGATGTGCGAATGGTCAGTTTTACCGGGGGAATACCGGGTGGTCGGGCTGCAGCAGAAGTCGCTGCCCGGCAGGTTAAACCCGTCGTGATGGAGCTTGGCGGTAAATCACCCCAGATAATTTTGCAGGATGCCGACATGGATCTTGCCGTGAACGGCGTGATCAGCGGGATTTTTCCAGCGACAGGCCAGAGTTGCATTTCGGGTTCGAGAATTCTGGTGCATCAAAGCCAGATCCAAGACTTCACAGAACGCCTGGTTGATGTGGCTTCACGGGCGAGGGTGGGTGATCCCCTGGACCCGTCCACGCAGGTGGGACCGATCGCCAACCGTCCGCATTACGACAAGGTTCATCGGGATATTGAAAACGCCCTTACGGCAGGCGCCGAACTGGTGCTTGATGGTCGGGGCAAGGGCCCGGACCAGGGTTATTACATCGGTCCTACAATTTTCAGTGGTGTGACTAACGATGCGCACCTGGCCCAGGAGGAAGTGTTTGGTCCTGTGGCCGTTATGATTTCGTACGAAGATGAAGACGACGCGGTGCGAATGGCTAACGACACAGTCTATGGTCTGGCAGCGGGAATCTGGACCCAGGATGTGAATAAGGCAATCCGCATGGCTGATCGAATTCACGCGGGTACGGTGTACATCAACAACTATTTCAATGCCGCCACCCAATCGCCGGTCGGCGGTTTTAAGCAATCGGGTTACGGGCGCGAAGCCGGTTTTGAAGGCATGCGCTGTTTTATGCAAACGAAGTCGGTGTGGCTCGCCACGAACCCGAATCAACCCGATCCATTTCCGGCCTAAGTCCGCTAGACTCTGGACGAACAACCTGAATACCACTACAAACATGCCACCACACGTAACAAGCCTGGATTCTGACGCAACGCCCCAAAATGTCGGTGACGAACTGCTGAACAATGGCTGCGTAATTATTAAACACAGAGCAAGCCAAACGCAGATGGATGATTTGCGTGCTGAACTGCAACCCTATCTCGAAGATGCTCCGCTTGGGGGCACTGAATTTGCGGGCCACACCTCAAGACGACGCAATAACTTGCCGGCTAAGTCTTCGACCTGTCGAACCTTGGCTATAGATCCCCTGGTAATGGGTGTGTGCGATCTGGTTTTAGGGCCCTACTGTGTTAATTACCGACTTCACGTGACGGCTCTGATTGAGTTGCTTCCTGGTGAAGTTCAGCAATCGGTGCATCGAGATGGTGGAATTTATCCGGTCAGGCATCCGGCCCCGCCGCTGACGCTGGCAGCCTTTTGGGCCTACACGGATTTCACTGAGGAGAACGGCGCCACTCAAGTTGCGCCAGGTTCCCACCTCTGGGCGCATGAACGGGAGCCGTTGGCACATGAACTGGTCCAGGCTGTGATGCCGCGTGGCTCTGTATTGTTGTACACCAGCAGTGTCTGGCATGGAAGTGCCTCTAATCACTCCGATTCGCCACGCACCGGTATGGCACTCCACTACAACCTAGGTTGGCTCAGACAGGAAGAGGCACTTTTGCTCAGTACACCACCTGAATTGGCCAAAGACTATCCCGAACAACTGCAGCGGCTGATTGGTTATGATCTTGGCGGACCGTATCTCGGCTTTATCGAACAAGGTAATCCTCATCGACTATTAGAGGATCCGCCCAAGATGGACTATGCGCGAACCGATCCTGATCTTGAGGCCAGACGCAAAGCCATTGAGCCCATACCTATCGGCCGAATAGGCAAGGGTAGCTAAAGTAAATCAACTGGTGGTGTAAGTACCACAACTAGGGCGACAAGGAATACGTTTTTACGTCCGAGACCAGGCGCTTAATTTGCTCCAGATCAGCAGTGGGTAACTTGCAGATGGTGTCTTCGCACCCGTAAACGGTAGTTTTGCCCTCGATCATCGCCTGTCGGGCAATCTGAAGATGATTCAGCAGCTGCTGATATAAGGCAGGCCAGTGCGGCCGTTATTCAAAACGCAGCATAACGACATCGTGAAGCCCTCACGATAACAGTGGCTGAGGTAACATTGGTAGCGGGGGAATTATCAGTGTAGTTGACAACGTTAGCACTTCCTGTCGATTAACCTGAAACGTGGCGTAATGAGAACAATATTCTTTTTATTGATTAGTGGCATATTTCTGTATGCGTTGTTGATCTTGGTTCTCTTTTTTATGCAGAGATCTTTACTGTATTTTCCCTCAAATGAAAGGCTTGATTTATCCCAGTATGCAGCAATCGGGCTGCAAGAAGTAAAACTCAAGACTGAAGACGGGCTCGAGCTGACAGCCTGGTTTATGCGACCGGACTCCGCCCGTGATGGTCGCACCTTTCTCTTGTTTCACGGGAATGCCGGGCATATCGGGCACAGGGTCGAGAAATTTCGCAGAATCTTGGAGGCGGGTTACGGGTTCTTGTTTCTTGAGTACCGGGGATACGGTGGAAATCCGGGTAAACCCTCCGAGATGGGTTTACATACCGACGCGAGGGCCGCACTCGATTTCCTGGCCAGCAGGGGAATACCTCACGAAAATGTGATCCTGTACGGCGAATCCCTGGGTTGCGGAATCGCTGTGAGGGCAGCGACGGAACACCATTTTTCTGCAGTCATTCTAGAGGCGCCGTACACATCGATTGCCGATGTTGCGCAAAGGCAGTACTGGTTTCTTCCTGTCAGATGGTTGGTCCGGGACCGTTACGACACGCTTGCCATCATAAACAGGATTACCTCTCCCGTTGTGGTGATCCACGGAGAACAGGATGACATCATTCACGTATCGTTTGGAAAAAGAGTCTTTGCCGCAGCACCAGAGCCCAAGACCGCCTGGTTTTTTGAAGGTGCAGGGCACAACAATCTTCAGGAGTTTGGGTTTGATACTCGGCTATTGGATTACCTGCAGCAAAACCGTTTCAGGTAGCGTTGGAGCGTTCTACACAAATTCAGTTTACGGGCTGGTCGCTGTCGTCAGGGGACTCATTCTCCCAGTCGTAACGTTTTCGCAACGGAACATCCAGTCGGCGAAAAAGTACGGCAAGTGCCAGGCCAATGAGGGCCGCTATCAGGTGTGTTTCCCAAGAAATATTCGAATGGCCTGGCAATAAGCCCCAGAGTAATGTCCCGTAGAGGAAAAAAACGAGCATGGAGGCGCTTACAGCCCGCGTGTCCCGTCGGATGATTCCTGATATGAGAATGTAAATCGCAAGTCCATAGATCAATCCGCTGGCGCCGATGTGCAGGGACGGTCGCCCGAACAGCCAGACGGCGAAGCCAGGCCCCAGATAGACTGCCGGAATTACCTTAAGAGATGATTGCGGGTACAGGTAGAGCATCCCGGTTCCCAGGACCAGCAGTGGCAGTGAGTTCGAGATCAGGTGGGGAAAGTCTCCATGCAGGAATGGTGCGACCAATACACCAGGCAAGCCCGAAAACGAGCGGGGACGCACGCCGAAACGGGTGAGCTCCAATCCTAATCCCCAGTCCAGCAGTGTAACAATCCAAAGCAGGAGAACAAAACACAGTGAGACCTTGAGTGCCAGCCGGAAATTTCCCTGGGCACGGTCCGACTCGCTATAGCCGGGTTCGGGGAGATGCAGCTGCATTACACGCTCGATGACATTCTGGTTCGCTGTCGACAAATTGATAGGCGATCAAAGAGCATCTTGAAAAAGTTGAAACTCAACAATTCTTCACGGTTTTTGATTCCTCTGACTATCAAGGCAATCAAAAGCTGTGAAACGACGCAGTGCCCCACCCTTGGTTCATACCGAGCTTGTTCATCGAGACGCTTGACTCCGGGTGTTTATCCCACTGGGATTGGCGTTATTCTACCGATCGTTTGGTTGTGCCGTTGCCTGGCGAACCCACCAGATAGACCGATTGTTCGACGGCATCGACCGGTCGCCGCCCAGAGTAAATCCGTTGGACTCGGCCAGCGACTCGACAGCTGCATAATCCCTGATCCCGCTCACGGGATTGTGCTCTTTTAGCCAACGGTCGAACGCGACGTTGCTGGGTTCAAGCGTGCGGTCGGGATAACGGTATGGCCCATAAAAGTACAATATACCCTTAGGATTGAGGACGTTGGCGGCGATGTTGAACAGACGTTCAACAGCTGCCCAAGCCACGATGTGGATAACGTTGATGCACACGATAGCATCGACTCTGCTCAAGTCCTCGTTGTCGCCCAACAGATCGATCACTATGGGAGGACCCAGATTCGGCGCACAGGATTCCTCGCGCCAGGCTTCAATACTGGGTAGGGCTTCGGCGAGATCACTCGGTTGCCAGACAAGGTGGGAAAAAGAACGACTAAAGTATGCGGCGTGTTGGCCTGTCCCACTGCCGATTTCGAGAACCTTGCCCGTGTCCGGCAGAATTTCTTTGAGCACCTCTAGGATCGGAGTCTGGTTACGGTCACAAGCTTCTGCAAAGCGTTTCATTTGAACGGTATCCTGGCCATAGTTGTTGTCTGATCAGTTGATGAGGTTTTTAGCGGGCGTTGACCCGGGGGACTCGTCCCCAATGATAGCCTGTTGATGGTCAGCTCAATCTGCAGTTTGATCATGAGTTAACCATTTGGAATACTCGGTTTCTCCTCGCGGAGAAAGCGCGTAGACCCCCTTGCCTAGGCGATCGAACCAGCCGTAGACGTTGTCATATAGAATTGTTCTGGTCTTTGGCTCGGCCAGCGATTGCGCGATAACAGCGGCTTTAGTGTCGCCGTGTTTTTGCAAGTATGCGGCGATAGCTAGGGCCTTCTGGCGATAGGCTGTCATGATGCCGCGTCGCATAGTACTACCACCAGCGTTGGGATCGCCAACCCGATGCATGAATTCACCCAGTAGTCGATGCCTTCTTTGTTTTGCCTGACGCGGTTTGTATTCACCGGGATCACACAAAACATCAACACTACCTAGCGCTGCGGCTGGGTCTATAACCATCAGGCCGAGACCAAGCATACGCAAGAGCTTGATGATCTGTTTGCGTTGTTTCTTCAGTACGGCGATGCCCTTGGGCACGCCGATATATACGGTATCGGAGATTTGCAGTCGGTCGACGGCCTGTAACACAACGGTCATATTGATTGATAATTTCAGTTCAACAACCACAACAGGCTCGTCTCCCCGAACGGCGATCACATCGCAATGTTGCACTTCACCTTTTACCTCGTAGCCTTGTTGGGTGAGGAAGCGCTTTAGAGGCGGGTATAGGTCAACTTCTTGCATGTCAATGACATTCTAATGACGCAGAGGGTATTTGGAGCGCAGTAAACTATGATCAAATCTTAATCGCACGAACGGTAGACATCCCTAATCAAACAGAACGATTCGACGATTGGTATGAGAAGAGACCCAAAAGACAGACCACTTTAGATTGCCGAGCTCTGGGTAATATAGAAGCAGTCGAAGTCGGAGTCCAAGAAAAGGCGTGGAGGCCGATCAAAATGGAGGGGCCGCGTTCTTTGGGTTTGGTTTTCAGCATAGTTGAGAATTTGTCCCGCACTTTTCAAAAAAAGCCC
>CZRL01000001.1_pt1 | contig 30500 bp, 32 predicted proteins | sample 734451 | NCBI WGS metagenome assembly CZRL01 (sample SAMEA3597868, study PRJEB11362) | hydrothermal vent metagenome | biome: marine hydrothermal vent biome; feature: marine hydrothermal vent; material: ocean water | place: Atlantic Ocean | collected 2010-09-19/2010-10-04 | reverse complement strand
CTAACGGCCCGAGGAGATACGAATTATAACCGCTGTAGATTAGAGATTTATGCAACCACCACGTCTCATGTGTCCTGACGGGGTAGCAGACGAAGATCTGCCAGGGACTGGCGTAAGGATCTAGCAAAACCATCATCCAACATGTAGTACTGCATCTTAATCGTCAGCGCACAACCGAAAACAATAAAGACGATACTGACAACTGAGCCCAATGCCAGTGTTGAAAAGCCGCCGACACCCTGTCCAATTGTGCAACCCAGTGACAACACCCCACCAAAACCCAAGAGCACACCGGCATAAAGATGGTTCAACATATCGGAACGGGAGCTGAAGGTCTCAATACGAAAATTACCGCTCGCAACCGCATACGCCAACGAACCCGCGAGAACACCGAACACCACCGCAATCCCGAATCCAATCGTTGAACCAGTCCACGTCATCAGATAATTCAGCATGTTTCCGACCGGCGCAATAAACGTCAGTGTTTCAAGGCGAACCGGATCAAAATCGTCATTACCAACCACCCCGGTCACTAACCAGGCGCCGGCAACCAGCAGTACGACCACCAGTCCAGAAACAATAGCGTCGCCACTCGTTCGAAAATCCTTGTCTTTGAGCGTATAGATCAACAAAGCAAGCCCAATAATCACTGCCAGCCCTTTGACGACACTCTCACTCGCTAACCCGGTCACAGCCACAAGCACCGACGCCAGTGACTGGTCCGCCAGAGCATACTCAGAGAGATCGATACTTAGGGGTTCAAAAACCTCGATTCGCACTCCAGCCAGCAGACCCCGTAAGGTGATATATGCTGTCAGGCCCAGTACCAGCAGTACCACAAGCGACTTCAAATTGCCGCCACCGGTGCGTACCAGTGTTCTCTGGCCACACCCCCCGCCCAGCGTCATGCCAACGCCAAACAGAAATCCGCCAACAATATACCCCCCAATCCCAAAATTCGTCGACAAATAAATCGAAGCAGACAGATCGATCCAACCTATGGCCTGAAACAGTTGACTCATCAGAAGCGCGACAGCCATAGCCAGTAACCAGGCACGCAGGCGGTGAAGTGAACCCATATTGATCCAGTCACTGATCGCACCCATGGTGCAGAAGTGGGTCTTGTGAGCGATTATTCCAAACAGGAACGCACCCCAAAACCCCCAAAGGGCCACCTTGTGAACAACCGACCATTCTTCCATTGTCATCTCGCTTTTATGCTCGGTACATGATCAGGTCCATCACCTTAATGGTTTTAGAATCTCGCCACCTGATTGCTAACCCAGAAATTACTGATAACCTCATAAACAACACCAAGCTACAACTAGTAGCCTTCCCGAGCCATCTTCTCGAGCCTCGCTTTGGCATTAACCACTACCCTATGATTTGGAAACGAACTGAGAACAAAATTCAGCGTTTCCCGTGCCTTGATATAAGCACCATACTCGTATTGAATATAACCAACCTTCAGGTATGACGCCGGTATCCGCGGGCTGTCCATAAAATTGTTAATAACATTTTGAAACGCGCCAAGCGACTGACTGAACTCGCGGGTAACAAAACGAGCTTCCCCCATCCAGTACCAAGCGTCATCGGTCAACTCACTGTTTGGAAAGCGCTGTATAAACTGTGTAAAGGCCACCGCAGCGTCGGCGTAAAGACTTTGCTTAAGTAAATCGAATGCGGCATCGTAGGTCTCTTCTTCAGAGACCGACACAACATTACTGACAGTTTTTGAATCTAGAATTTGTCCCGACGTTGACGTTGTCTGGATGGCACTTCCCACAACGATTGTGTCCGCTGAGCTTTCATCTGTATCGGTAACCGGGCCTGTCGCCGCATCTGATGCATTGCTACTGGAACCAGTAGCCTCAGTTTCCGAAACACCACTGCTTGGCTCACGAGTACTCTGAGATATCTCAGTAGACTGTGTAGGCTCGGCGGGTACCAGCGAACTGGGAGCCGACCCACCCTCTCCAGGCCTCGGCATCGACGCCGTCACTCTTTCTTCCTGGCGAAGTCGAGCATCAAGATCGTCGTAAAGCTCGCGCTGGCGCCGTCTGAGCTTTTCTAACTCAAACGCCTGGATATCGAGTTGATCGTGTAAAGAACTGATTTCACGGCGTAAATCTTCTATCAGGGCTGCTGTCTGGGGATCAGGGCCGGTGAGCACCGCTGATGTCGGCGTGTCACTCTCGGAGACAACGGATATCACAGAGACCGACGACTGCTCTTTTGAAGGAATGCCAAATAACGACCTGGTTGTTTCCCGTATCGGCTGACAGACCCCGCTGCGGGCATTCTCTTCTTGCCCCTCGGGACAAACTGCCCATGCAACGGAACTCGTAGACAGGACCAAGGCTACCCCAAGCATCAGCCGACACAACGCGTCTGCAGCGGGGGTACACCTTCTCATAGGAAATACCGTGCCTAGAACTAAACCCCGCGGCTAACCCGTACTACTCAATACAGGATTTCAACACGGCGATTCAGCGACCAGGCGCTTTCATCGTGTTCCATCGCGACGGGCCGCTCTTCCCCGTAGGAAATACTGCGTACGGCATCCGACATAACACCCATCATCTGGAACAGGTCTGCCACTGCGTTGGCGCGTCTTTCGCCAAGCGCAAGATTGTATTCGCGCGTACCTCGTTCATCGGCATGGCCCTCCAGTACAACGGCCATTCCTGGATTTCCAGCGAGATATTCTGCATGCGCCTCAACAATGCGTTGCGCTTCCGGTGTCAAGGCGTTGCTGTCGAATTCAAAGTAGATCACCCGGGTGCCCAGAGGATCCTCTAGGTCCAGAGTGTTGTCCGTGGTCGTGAACACCTGAACTGAGCCTGAGTCATCTGAACTCAACCCCGACGACGTTGCATCTGCCTGGAGATTGACGCTGGAGTCTTCGACTTCTGCTGAACCCTTTTTCTTATTGGCCGCACAGCCCACTAGAACCACGCTCAGTAATAGCACCAGAGAAAAATGAAAAATTTGTCGCATCCTGATAACCCTCCGTATTCGCTACTGTTTCCAAGAAGACCACGCGGGCTCTCGAACCTCTCCCTGGTGTAGCCTCAATATCTGTTTTATTCGTCCATCGGCTGACACCGCAGCAAGCACACCCTGATTCCCACGCTGCGTCGCGTACATAATCATAGCCCCGTTAGGCGAATAGGTTGGCGAATCATCTAGGGGACCGTCAGTCAATACTTTAACCTGATTGTTACCAGTAGAGAATACACCAATCTGGTCACCGTTTCCCTGATTTGTCACCATTACCACATGTTTACCATTTGGACTGTAGGACGCTCCAGCATTCTCACGCCCGGCGCGGGTTAAACGCTCAGCAGGACCGCCTGCCGCCGAAATTCTAAAGATGTGCGGTCTACCGCTGCGATCTGAGGTAAAAACCAGGTAACGGCCATTGGGAGACCAAGCCGGTTCGGTATCAATCCCAGGATGTTTGGTCAGGCGTGTTAAGCGAGACGCCGCAACGTCAAGAATATAAATGTCATGGTTTCCGTCCCGCGACAATCTCAGTGCGAGACGACGACCATCGGCTGACCAAGCAGGCGCGCTGGCCGTGCCTTTTTCCTGAAGAAGTTTTCGCCGGTCACCGGTCTCCACATTCTGTACCCAGATCATCGCACCGCTGGTTCGACTCGCAAACGAGACATAAGCCAGGCGCTTGCCGTCCGGTGCCCAGGCAGGTGACAGAATCGGAAAGTTTGTTCGTAGAATCTGCTGTGCGTTGTGTCCATCAGAATCTGCCACCATCAGCCGGTACTGCCGGATGTTGTTAGAGTCTTTTTCAACCGTGACGTAAGCGATGCGGGTATCAAAGGCACCGGGTATACCTGTTAACGCTTCATAAATGTAGTCACTCATCTGGTGTGCAACCTGGCGCAACTGGCTCGACCCTACAGTCCAACGATATCCCGCGAGTAATTTCTCTTTGAATACATCGTAGAGATAAAAGCTGACTTCATAATGGTCATTGCCGATCTCGCTGACACGACCAATCACCAAGGCCTCTGCTTTGATCAGGCGCCAATCCTTAAACCGAACCTGATCTGGATCGCTCGGACGACTCAGGAAGTCACCGGGTGATAGTGACAGAAATCGACCGGACCGGTAGAGGTCGGCCGAGACTATGTTACGAATATCTTCATTCGGTTTTTGCTGACCCTGGAAATGAAACGGTACCACTGCAATTGGGATACCGGTGTCCTGTCCTTCTGTGATTTCGATCGTAAGAACCGCCCATGTCGACGCACTGAGCAATCCTACTAATAATGCAAACACTCCAGCAATAAACACTTTAATCATTAAATGCACTCTAAATGTCCGGCTTGAATATGATCTGGAACTCCTGGTCCAACCACTTGAAGAAGCGAGGGTTATCCGGGAATGGCAGCGGTGACGCCTTGTAGACCGCATTTTCTGCTGATCGACGACATGCGTCGTCACCACTGTCTCCGACCACCTGCACAGCTGTCACTTCTCCACTGATGTTGACCTTAACCGAAATAGTCACTTCCTGACCACTACAAGCCAGGCGATTGCTCCAGTTTCCCTCGATCCTGCCTTTAATCGCGCCCACCAGACTACCCAGCGCAGAATATGCGTCTTGTTTCTCCTGCTCGCGGGCCTTCTCGGCCTTGCGTTTCTTCTCAGCTTTGGCCTTGCGCTTTTTCTCGGCCTCTTTCTTACGCTTCTTCTCGGCGTCGGCCTTGCGCTTTTTCTCGGCCTCTTTCTTACGCTTCTTCTCGGCGTCGGCCTTGCGCTTTTTCTCGGCCTCTTTCTTGCTCGTTTCTTCCTGCGCCAGGGTCGACCGATCGATAACAATAGCTTTAACTGGCTTGGCGATACCAGGTTTAATGACTTGCGGCTTGAAACTCAGGCTCAGACCCAATAACAGGCCAAAGGCTACATGTACCAATACAGCCAGAATCACGGCTCGAACCGGGCGACTGAACTTTCGCACGGCTCGATTCACAACCGACTCACTCTCCAGTTGGGTCTGTTACCAGGCCTATACTCGGCACACCGGCCTGCTGCAGCAGCACCATGGCCTGAACGACCGCGTCATACGCCACCGCCTTATCTCCCTCCACCATGAACGGTGTCTTGGGATTATTGCGCAACACAATGGCTGCTTTGATCCGGATCTGGTTGAGGTCAGCAACGGGCTGCTTATCTTCATTCAGATAATAAGCCCCCTCACGATCGACACGAACCACAAATGGTTCACTTCGATCCTCGGCAACAGGCTTGGCATCCGCTGCCGGAAGATCAATAGTGACACCCTCCATCATCAACGGCGCAGTGACCATAAATATCACCAGTAGCACCAACATCACATCAATGTAGGGTACGACGTTGATCTCACTCATCTGGCGTTTATGCCGGTGTCTTGAGATCCGCATCAGTTGACTCTCATATTTTTCAGACTCGTCGGTTTACACCCAAAGCCTGCCGATTCACGATACTTAGAAACTCTTCGACAAACACTTCGTATCTTGCGATCAACGATTCAGCATTGCTTGAAAACCGGTTGTAGGCGATAACAGCAGGGATCGCTGCAAACAATCCCATTGCCGTCGCAATCAGTGCTTCGGAAATACCCGGTGCTACAGTGGCTACTGTGACCTGCTGCAACGCACTGAGCGACCGAAAGGAATTCATAATACCCCACACCGTACCGAACAAACCCACATAAGGGCTGGTGGACCCGACTGTGGCCAGAAACGACAGGTTCGATTCCAAGGTCTCAATTTCACGACTGAGTCCAACCCGCATGGCCCGGTGAACGCCGTCAACCAACTCAGTACGGTCTACAGTGCCATTACCCGCCAGTCGATTGTATTCGCGATAACCCGCAACAAATATGCTGGCCATTCCAAGGGGTTCTGCTTCCTCCTCGGTATAGCGTCGGTAAAGTCCATTGAGTTCACCCCCCGACCAGAATTCTGAATCAAAGTTGTCGGATTCCAAGCGAAGATTTTTCAGCGTCGACGACTTGGTGAATATCACGACCCAGGATGCCAGTGAGGCAAGTATCAGCAGAAGTATTACGATCTGAACCAGCAGACTGGCCTGCAGTATCAATTCCAGGATCGACATCGTGTCGTTACTGACTCCAACTTTGACCGCTTCGTTCATACTCGTTAAGTTTCTCCCACAAGAGTTTTAGGCACCGCTTTGGGCCTCAGGGTATCAACATCGACACACGCGAGCCGAACCTGACCTGTACACAGCACGTCGCCGGCCCGCACGACGGCTTGCTCCAGTTCCACGCTAACCTTGCGCATCCGTCCTACGGCAACCGACACATCGAGATTGTCGCTCAACCGGGCTGGTTTTAGGAATTCAAGCGTGATGGCGCGTACTGTAAACATCAGTCGGTCTGTATCCGCCAGCCTGGCAACATCAATCCCGCGCGACCGCAGCCATTCGGTGCGAGCACGTTCCATAAATTTAAGGTAATTACCATAATAAACAATTCCACCCGCATCGGTGTCTTCATAATACACCCGGACCGGCCAGCTGAATTGCTCAGCCACAGCCTTCTAGCGCGACAGGCAGACATGATCCGATGCTCACTTCGCGTTCAGTCTCATGTTCGGTACAACATCTGTCATCATCGTGACCAATTTCTGCGGATTTCATGCTATCTGCTTAATCCTGCGGCTCAAACAATGCTCCCTGACCCGAATCTGGGGTTGGCGCTTGGAGACCAAAATGGGCCCACGCCGCTCGACCGGCCATGCGTCCGCGCGGGGTACGGACCAGAAATCCCGATTGAATCAAAAACGGCTCGACCACGTCTTCCAGCGTGCCCCGCTCCTCTCCAATGGCTGCGGCCAAACTGTCCACACCGACCGGCCCGCCGTCGAATCTTTCCATCACCGCCAGCAGCAAACGGCGGTCGAGCCCATCTAGTCCGAATTGGTCGACTTCCAGCATATCCAAGGCACGGTCAGCAACGTCGATGGTGATTCGGCCGTCAGCTTTTACCTGGGCGTAGTCTCGAACCCGCCGCAATAGCCGGTTGGCGATCCGGGGCGTGCCACGGCTGCGACGTGCCACCGCCGAGACACCAGCGGGGTCTGCCTCTACCCCAAGAATATTAGCCGAGCGTTCAACGATCCGACCCAACTCCTCAGGGTCGTAAAACTCCAGACGCTGCACAATTCCGAAGCGATCCCGCAATGGCGCTGTCAACAATCCCACGCGCGTCGTCGCACCCACCAGCGTGAATGGTGGCAAATTGAGCTTTATCGAGCGAGCTGACGGTCCCTCACCAATCAAGATATCCAGCTGGTAGTCTTCCAGCGCCGGGTAAAGAATCTCTTCTACAACAGGGCTTAATCTGTGGATTTCATCCACGAACAATACGTCGTGGGGTTCAAGATTAGTCAAGATTGCAGCGAGGTCACCGGCCTTTTCCAGCACAGGCCCAGAAGTCTGGCGAAGATTGGCGCCCATCTCGTGGGCAATGATATGAGCCAGTGTGGTCTTGCCTAATCCGGGTGGGCCAAATACCAGTACATGGTCCAGTGGTTCACTTCGATTACGCGCTGCACCAATGAATATCTCGAGCTGCTCACGCATCCGCATCTGACCCACAAACTCATCCATGGTGACCGGTCTTAAACTTCGTTCGATCGTCCGCTCCCCAGGACTGTCGATGCCCTCGTCAGGTGATACGACCGAATCTCGGCCAGTCATGTTCGCGCACCTGAAAGGCTGGCCAGCGCAGACCGGATGAGTTCCTCAACACCTGCACCATCGGATGCCGTACTGCGAATTGCGCGTGCCGCGTCAGTCTGCCGATACCCCAGTGCAACCAATGCACTGACAGCATCGTGCTCTGGCGTCAGTGAGCGGGTTCCGACCAATGAAGACCCACCCTCTTCGATACCATCGAGCCGATCTCTAAGATCAACAATCAGGCGCTCGGCTGTCTTGCGGCCGATACCCGGTACCCGTGTAAGCATGGCAACATCGGCTGCGCTCACACACGCCACCAGGTCTTCAACCGTAAGGCCAGAAAGAATCGCGAGCGCCACCCGCGGTCCGACTCCATTGACCTTAAGCAGGTTTCGGAACACATCCCGTTGCCGCTGCTCGGTAAAGCCGTACAGCAGATGTGCATCATCGCGTACGACGACGTGTGTGTGCAGACAAACCTCACTTCCAGTCTCCGGCAAGTTGTAGAAAGCCGTCATCGGCGCCTCCAACTCATATCCGATACCGGCGACATCAATGAGCAGCCGGGGGGGCTGCTTATAGACCAGTTTGCCGTGTACCTGTCCGATCATCATTCAATCTCCAACCGTTCAGACAGGCTGGCCGTCTGCTTGTTGCTGCATCTTGGCCACGCGCTGTTCAACCTGTACCGTGTGAATGTGGCATATCGCACAGGCCAATGCATCTGCAGCATCGGAGGGTGGTTTACGATCCATGCCCAGCAGCACCCGAACCATATGCTGAACCTGCTCCTTTTCTGCCCTTCCCGTGCCGACCACAGATCGCTTGATCTCCAAAGCGCTGTACTCGGATACGGCGAGCCCCTGATTCACTGCCGCCAGCATCGCGCTGCCACGGGCATGACCTAGAATCAATGCCGCATGCGGATTTGTAGCCAAGAAAACGCGCTCTATGGCCACCGATTGTGGCTGGTACTGGGCAATGGCGTCGCCAACACCGCTGTAGATCACGGCCAGGCGTCCCCCAAGCTCGCCGTCTCCCGCACGAATGCACTCGCTGTGCACATGACGCAGACTCTGCCCATCGACCTCAACCACGCCCACCCCGGTAACCCTGGAGCCCGGATCTATACCCAATACTCTAATCGGCGTCACAGTTGCTTCGCGGGCGTCGCCACTCAACTGGCGAACACCGTGTCCTCCGGGAAACTCGCATTGGTAAAAACATCCTGTACATCGTCCAGGTCTTCCAACGCGTTGATCAGTAGCATAACCTTTTCCGCTTCCTCACCCGCGAGTTCGGTCTCACTCGTTGGCCGTTGCACCACTTCGGCCAATTCCGACACCAACCCTGCTGCGGACATCTGATCTGCTACAAAGTTCAATTCCTCCGGTTCAGTGATCACCTCAACCGTACCATCAGGACCAGTTTCAACATCCTGCGCACCGGCCTCTACGGCCACTTCCATAACCACATCTTCATCCATATCCGGAGGAAAAATAAGCAACCCGATCTTGTCGAACAGGTAGGCAACCGATCCTTCAGAACCCAGGTTACCGCCGTACTTGGTAAAAGCATGACGAACCTCACTGACGGTCCGGTTGCGGTTATCGGTTGTACATTCCACCAGCACGGCGATCCCACTGGGGGCATAACCCTCGTAGCGGACTTCTTCATAGGACACGCCATCTAATTCGCCAGTACCGCGTTTGATCGCCCGGTCTACGGTGTCCCGTGTCATATTGGCGCCAAGTGCTTTGTCGGCGACGGCGCGCAGCCGCGGATTCGAAGCCACGTCACCGCCGCCGGCACGGGCGGCTACCGTGATCTCCCGAATGAATTTGGTAAACAGTTTGCCGCGTTTTGCGTCCTGCGCCGCCTTACGAAACTTGATGTTAGCCCATTTACTGTGCCCGGCCATTGGGAGATCTTCGTCGTTGTATTACTGTTTCAGTCAGTCGCTGTTTAGCGCAGCAGCGACACGCTCTAATGCATCCCGATTCGACCATGACCATACCTTTGTAATCGCATCTTCGATCGGTAACCACAGTCCGCTGGAGTGCTCCGCATCAGACAGTACAGGCTGACAAGGCTCTGGTAACTCAAGCGAGAACAGGTGTTCCTTATTGTCAGACACACCTGGTGCATATCGATGACGGTACTCCGGCAAAATAGGAAAAGTATACGTATGCTGCCAGTTCCGCCAACCCGACAACACTTTAATGCCAGTTTCCTCTTCGAGTTCACGATAAGCCGCATCAGGTGCCGACTCGTCGGGCCATTTAAGACTGCCGGTAATGGACTGCCAGAATACGGGGCGATTGCGTTTGAGTAACAGCGTCTGCCCACTGCTGCTATAGACCACGACCAGCACTGACTCGGGTCGTTTGTAAGCAATCTCTGATCGGAGTGAGACCGCACTCATGCCGAGTTCGAATCGGGTACCGGTGCTTGTGTTACACGGAGCCGGATCCCAAGATCACGCAGCTGGCTGCCCGCCACCTCACTGGGAGATTCGGTAAGCAGGCAGGCGGCTTTCTGTGATTTTGGAAATGCGATCACGTCGCGAATGGATTCTTCTCCTGCCATCATGGCAACAATCCGATCCAATCCAAATGCGATACCACCGTGTGGTGGTGCTCCGTAGCGCAAGCCATCGAGCAGAAACCCGAACTTTTCTTCTGCCTCCTGCGAGGCTATACCCAGAAGTTGAAAGATCCGCGCCTGTGTGTCCGGTCGATGAATACGGATCGACCCCCCACCGATCTCAGTGCCATTCAGAACCATATCGTAGGCCCTTGAAATGGCTGCGCCTGGATCTGTATCGAGCAGCGGCAGATGATCCTCCCGCGGCGCCGTAAACGGATGGTGAAGTGACTGCCACTGACCCGTATCGGGATTCTGTTCGACCAGAGGAAATTCGGTCACCCACAAAGGTGACCAACTTTCTTCCGCCATCTCCAGGTCATGGCCAAGACAAACGCGTAGTGCACCCAGCGCATCGTTCACGACGGTTGCCGTATCGGCACCGAAAAAGATCAGGTCGCCATCGACCACCTCTGTGCGCTTAAGGATCTCAGCAATGACCTCATCAGGCAGAAACTTGAGGATTGGGGATTGCAAACCATCCCGACCTACAGCAACCTGATTTACTTTGATGTAGGCCAGTCCCTTAGCGCCGTAGCGTTTGACAAAATCTGTGTAGCTGTCGATCTGCTGTCGACTGACCGAACCGCCACCGGGTACCCGAAGGGCAGCGACCCGAGAGCCCGGATCTGACGCAGGACCCGAAAACACCTTGAATTCGACATCCCGCATCAGATCAGCCACATCGACCAGTTCCAGTGGAATTCGCAGGTCTGGTCGATCGGTCCCGAAGCGCCGCACCGCTTCCGCGTAGGACAGTCGGGGGAACGGTGACGGCAGTTCAATATCCAGCACACCCTTGAACAAATCACGAATCATTTGTTCCATGGTTTCCATGACGTCGTCTTCATGGACGAACGACATCTCGATATCCAACTGCGTGAATTCAGGCTGGCGATCTGCCCGCAGGTCCTCGTCACGAAAACAGCGAGCAAACTGGTAGTACCGTTCAAAGCCGGACACCATCAGCAACTGCTTGAACAGTTGTGGAGACTGGGGCAGCGCAAAAAACTGTCCGGGATAAATTCGACTGGGTACCAAGTAGTCCCGCGCGCCCTCCGGGGTAGAACGAGTGAGCACAGGTGTCTCTATTTCAATGAAATCCTGCAGTTCCAGACAATGGCGTAAATTTCGGGTTACCTGGTGACGCAAGCGCAGGTTGTTCTGCATTCGAGAACTTCGCAGGTCCAGGTAACGATGCCGCAGCCGTACTGCTTCACCGGTGTCATCATCGTCGACTTGAAACGGCAAGGGATCACTGGCATTGAGAATTTCAATGTCGTGTCCCAGGAGCTCTATAGTCCCAGTAGGCAATTCGGAATTTTCAGTACCTTCCGGTCTGGGCCGTATCCGCCCGGAGACCCAGAGCACATACTCATTGCGCACCGCTTCGGCGATAGCAAACTGTGCCTGCCGATCAGGATCCATCACGACCTGCACCATTCCTGATCGATCGCGAAGATCGATAAAGATCACGCCACCATGGTCACGACGACGCTGAACCCAACCGCATAAGCTGACATCCTCGCCGTTCAGCTCCGGCGTGATCGTGCCACACAACGCGCTGCGGGAACCCCTATTCATAAAAAGATTTTCAAAAGAAACTGGATCCGTGCAGGTTTTACCCGGAAAGCTCAGTTTGACGGCGATGCATTCTTGCTGCCACCCGACTTGGATCCGGTTGCCGTCGAATCAGCCGTGGATTTCGAGGACACCGATTTGCTTTCAGATGACTTACTGTCTGACGATTTAGTGTCACCACTGGCGCCCTCACCCGATTTAGTGTCGCTGGCGGTTTTCGAGGCGGGCTGTCCATCACTGGCCTTGGCGTCTTTCGGTTTTTCCTTACCTGAATTCTTAAAATCGGTCTCATACCATCCGGAACCTTTGAGTACAAAAGCGGCAGCAGACACCTTTTTCCGAAGACTCTCTTCACCGCATTCGGGACAGAAAACCAGCGGGTCTTCAGACATCTTCTGTAACGTTTCAAGGTGATGGTCGCATAAAACGCACGCATACTCGTAGATCGGCATGTCAAATCCTTCGGATATAACTATCGTTTACCTTGCCGACGCAAGGCTTAATCAATGTCTGTACAACCTTTGATTATAACCTTTGTCAGCTTGAGTTAGATTATTGGCGCGACTGCGACAGGCCGCAGATTAGGCGCACGGCTACGCGCTTTTCCCAAACAAGCGGACTTGGGCACCGGACAGCATATCAGTGAGTTTATGGCGCAATATCCACAGGCACACCAATGACGGGATGACCATCACGGCCGTCAACACAAAGAATTTACCCCAGTCGCCGTCAAGCCAATCCACCAGCGCGCCGGACGACGAGGCAAACAATGTCCGCCCAGCTGTGCCAATCGAAGCCAACAGCGCATACTGGGTTGCGGTGTAGGTGCGATCAACCAGCATTGAAATAAACGCAACAAAGGTGACTGTTGCAAAAGCACCAGCGAGGTCGTCAAGCAGCACTGCGGCCGCAAATAAAACTTCCGAGCGACCCGACCAGGCCAACCAGGCAAACATCAGGTTCGTCACTGCCATCAGAATACCCGATACGAACATGGCCCTCACCAGACCGATCCGGATTGCAAACAGCCCGCCAATCAACGTAAACACAACCGTGGTAATCCACCCTACACCCTTTGAGTACAGCGCGATATCTGACTTGCTAAAACCCATTTCCTTGTAGAACACAATCGACATTCGTCCGAGAAACGCCTCCCCGATTTTGAACAGAAAAATAAAACCGAGGATAGCCAGGGCGATAGCAAATCCGTTGCGCCTGAAAAAACTGAGCAACGGGCCCACAACTGTTCCGACCAACCACGCCACAACCTGACCCTTCTGTCCGCTAAGCGCCAAATTTGAAGCGATGATGTTGTCTTGTTCTAATTGGTCAGCAACACGCTCTTCGGGAGACTGTTCAGGAACGAACATCAGTGCAATGTTGCACGCGATAACAACCGTACCCAGTACGAGAAATGTGGTCTGCCAGTAATTCTCGATACCTGCAGACTGAAATGCCTGTGCCGTATTGAGAGCGACAACCCCTCCCAACTTGTAACCCGTCCACCAACCCACCACAGCAATAGCCGCGCCGGCCGCCATTGAGCGACCTTCGCCCACACTGATCTGCTCAATGCGCAGCGCGTCGATGGTAATGTCCTGTGTCGCCGAAGCGATCGCAATGACCAGTCCGATCGCAATCACAGCCCAGAGATTTGCTGAAGGGTCGACCAGGCTCCACCCCCCCAGACAGACCAATATCAGCGCCTGAAGCGTCACGATCCAGGCCCGACGATGACCCAGTCTGGGCGTGAGATACGGTACTCGAAGCCGGTCGATCAACGGTGCCCACAAAAAGTTGACCGCGTACACGCTGAAAATCAGACCGGCCCAGCCGATGGTGCTGCGGCTCAGCCCATCTTCCTTGAGCCACAATGACAGACTGCTGCCAATCAGGACCCAGGGAAATCCACTGATCATGCCCAGCAGCAGAATGCGGGCCATCCGCCTTTCCAGATAGATCGAGAAGGTTTCGGACATTTTAGTCATCGATGCTCTCCCCCCAGGACTGTGTTATCGGTGACCGCTTTCCTGATCGAACGGCGGTCTATCCTGTCAGCCGTTCAGCCATCGTGCACTGGTTTTGTAATCGATGATTACCGGCGCATGGTCCGAAAACCGGTCATCGGTAAAGATCGAGGCCTGCTGGGCACGCGCGGCAATCGCGGGGGTTGCAATCTGGTAATCGATACGCCAACCCACGTTCTTGGCCCAGGCCTGACCTCGATTTGACCACCAGGTGTATTGCTCCGACCGATCATCCAGATGCCGGAACACATCGACCATACCCAGATCGTCAAACAACCAGTCCAGCCATGCTCGTTCATCGGGCAGAAAACCAGAATTCTTTCGGTTTCCGCGCCAGTTCTTAATATCAATCTCCTTGTGGGCAATGTTGAAGTCACCACACAAGATATAGTCGCGTTCGCCGTTTGCAAATCCTTTCAGCAGCGGCTTCATCTTTTTCATGATGCGATATTTGAAATCCTGCCGTTCATCGCCACTGGTACCGGACGGCATATAGACCGATACCACACTCAGTCGTCCGTAGTCGGCCTGAACCCAGCGCCCCTCCCGGTCGAACGCCTTCCAGCCCAGACCCTCGATCACACGGTCAGGTTCTTTTCTGGAATAAATGGCAACACCGCTGTAGCCTTTCCGCTCGGCATCAACGTAGTAGGTTTGGTAGCCCTCGGGGCTGAATTCCGGTGCTTTTCGCTGTTCCGGCTGGGCGCGGGTCTCCTGCAAACACACCACATCAGCGTCCTGTGCAGGCAGCCAGTCGAAAAACTGTTTTCGAGCTGCGGCTCGTATCCCGTTAACGTTCAGCGTTATTATTCTCACCCTGGCACCCCAATATCAGCAAGAGACTCCCCTGAACCTTAAAATGACCAATAGAGAACAGCAATTCCTGGAATTTGCCATGAACAGTGGGGTCTTACGGTTCGGTGAGTTTACCCTCAAATCCGGCCGCGTCAGTCCCTATTTCTTTAACGCGGGCCTTTTTTGCACGGGCGCCATGCTGTCCCAGCTGGCAGGGTTTTATGCGGCTGTTTTATGCGAAAACGAACCTGACGATTTTATGCTGTTCGGACCTGCCTACAAGGGCATCGTACTGGCCACGGCCACCGCCACTGCGCTGCACGACCAGTATGGGCGCAACGTAGCCTTTGCCTACAACCGAAAAGAGGTCAAAGACCATGGTGAGGGCGGGACTGTTGTCGGTGCACAACTCGCCGGCCGGGTTGTAATCATCGATGATGTGATCACCGCAGGTACCGCTATCAGTGAATCGATGGATATCATCGAATCGGCTGGTGCCCAAGCGACTGCAGTGATCGTTGCGCTGGACCGTGAAGAGATCGTTGCGGACCAAGATCAGTCTGCAATCACGCAGATACATGAACGCTATGGTCTGCCGGTTCATGTGATTGCCCACTTCAGCACCCTGATTGAATATCTTCGCGCGACCCCGGATCTTAAACAACATCTCGATGCACTGGAGGCCTATCGAAACCGCTATGGCGACCCAGGCGCTGCCGCCAATACCTGACAATGGGGACGTCAGCCCCAGCTGTACCGACAGCCACCATTACAGGTGCCGCCAGATTTGGCCTATAGCCCTACGGTATGGCAGCGAGCGTAGTGCGGTAACCCTGCTTGGGCCCGTCGGCGATACGTCTGACGGCTTTGTAGAAGACTTCAAAATCCTGGTCTACCGCATTAAAGAGTCGCCGAAAATCGGGTACCAGGTCATAGTAGGCACCAATTGCAGCAAGATGTGCGTTGTTCAGTGGCTGGGAAAACCAGGCATCCCAGCCCGGACCACCCCCGCCCCTTGACCGCAGGTCCAGGTACGACTGCTGCAACGCAGCCAACTGCTGCAATTTGCGCTGTGTCATGAGCGAGGGCATCAGGTCTTGGGCATACAATGCCGCCAGCTGCGCCTGGTGGTTCAACACCAGCTTGATCACCTCATCACGCCTGTGGCTGCGTATTTCGAATGCATCGAAATCCACCTGTCTGTCCGACTGCGCTAACCACCGTCGTACCCCTTCGTGTTCGACCAGCGTGGCAAAGGATTCGTTGAACGTGGTGTCGTCGGTCACATAAATCAACTGATGGGCCAGTTCGTGGAACAGCAGCCCAGCCAGATCCTCTTCCGCCAAGTCCAGTATCGTGTTGGACACAGGATCAGGCAACCACCCCAGGGTCGAATAGGTTTTGACGCCACCAACACTGACATCGTAACCCTTCTGTCTCATCTGCTCAGCGAATCTAAACGCCGCCTGCCGGCTGAAATAACCCCGATAGGCGACGCAGCCTGCAATTGGAAAACACCAGGTAACCGGTTCTGTCGAAAAAATCGGCGCCGTAAATACATTCCAGAGCACATAAGGTTGTTGGACATCAACGAAACGGGTGTAACTTGCGTTATCCGGTAATGCGAGTTGCTCGACTGCAAACCGGCGGATCCTGCTCGCGAGCATCAGCTGTTGACGACGCGATGCCGACACACTGGGATCGCTGACCACGGAATCGATCGGTTCACTGCGCCACAGCAACGAGATCTGCCCGCGCGCCGCTTGAGCGTAATACCCCGGCAAAGCGCAACCAGGCAACCCCAGCGCGATCAGCAGCAAAAGAACGACAACGCGTCCGCTACTTTTATTGCCATCGTTCGGGGCAAACCCCGCCCTCCAAGGCATAATAGCGCTGATCTTTGTAATCAGTATTCTCATAAGCAGCCTGCGCATGACAGACCCGGCCGAACAACTCGAATGCTATCTGGTCGGTGGTGCTGTTCGAGATCAGTTACTCGGTGATGCGAGCACCGACCTTGACTGGGTGGTGGTCGGTGCCAGTAAAGATACCATGCTGAAGCTCGGATTCTCTCCGGTTGGCCGGGACTTTCCGGTTTATCTGCATCCCACAACCCATCAGGAGTATGCGCTGGCACGGCGCGAGAGAAAGACCGGCCCGGGGTATCGCGGTTTTGAGACTACCGCATCCCCCGATGTCACACTCGAGGATGATCTTTCCCGCCGGGACATCACCGTCAACGCCATGGCCCGCTCTCGGCAGGGAAAACTGATCGACCCGTGGGGAGGTGCAACTGACCTTGCAGCTGGTGTGCTAAGGCACGTATCACCCGCATTCACCGAGGATCCACTGAGGGTGTTGCGCGTCGCAAGATTCGTGGCCCGCTACCACGATCGCGGGTTCAGAGTCGCAACAGAAACGCTGGCGTTGATGGAAAGCATGGTCACTGACGGCGAACTGGGCACACTCCCGCCTGAGCGGATCTGGCAGGAGCTCTCGCGTGCACTGAACGCAGCCCAGCCAGCTGAATTTTTCCGCACACTGCACCGGTGCGGCGCTCTAGGCGTTATTTTTCCTGAACTCGATGCCCTATTCGGGGTGCCCCAACCCCAGGCCCACCACCCTGAAGGCGACGCCGGTATACACACCCTTCTGGTGCTCGAGCAAGCCGCTAAGCTGAGTTCCGACAGCAAGATCCGATTTGCCGCCCTGGTTCACGACCTCGGTAAAGGCGCAACGCCACCGCAGCACTGGCCAAAACACATCGGCCACGAAAAGCGAGGCCTGAAATTGGTTGGAAATATGTGTGATCGACTGCGGGTACCGGCGGATTATCGCCGGCTGGCACTGCTGGTCACCGAATACCACCTGCTGATGCACCGTCTCGAGACGCTCAGACCTGAAACTGTGCTCAAACTACTCAACCGGCTGGATGCATTTCGCAACCCCGATCGGATCGATGAATTTGCACTCGCCTGCGAAGCCGACGCGCGGGGACGAGGCACGGGTTTAGCAACAGATTATCCAAGCACCAAACTGCTCCAGACCTATCTGCAGGCCGTGACGGCACTCAGTTTCAGTGATCTAGCGGCCACTGCAACGGATGGCCGAGCGCGCGGGCGCGAAGTCCGGAAACGCCGCCTGGCAGCGCTTGGTTCGGCCCAAATCGCATGGCGTAATACCACTTGACGCAATGAATGAGTTGCGATTACTCAGCGCATCGCTTCAATAATGCTGCAATAGTTGGCGACCCCTGCACCACCCATATTGAATACCCCCGCAACCGATGCTCCAGACACCTGCATGTCACCAGCCTCGCCCAGAACCTGCATAGCCGCCAATGCGTGCATGGATACACCGGTCGCACCAATTGGATGACCTTTCGCTTTCAGACCACCAGATACATTGACGGGCAGCTTCCCGTCTTTCGCAGTCCAGCCACCCAGCGCGGCCTGCGCACCACGTCCGCGTTCCGTCAGTCCCATAGCCTCATACTGCATCAATTCGGCCATGGTAAAACAGTCGTGGGTCTCGACCAGATCCAGGTCATTAAGCGTCATGCCGGCAGCCTGCAGTGACCCCTGCCAGGCTCGGGCACAGCCATCTAAAAATGTCATGTCGCGCCGACTCATAGGCATAAGATCGTTCACCTGGGTACTTGCTCGCAGCCTTGCGGCATGTTGTAGATCGCGAGCTACGTCTTCGTCAGCCAACACCACTGCCGCCGCACCATCCGAGACCAAACTGCAATCGGTCCGTTTAAGTGGTGCTGCCACCACCGGATTTTTTTCGGATTCGGTTCGGCAAAACTCATAGCCCAAATCTTTATGCAGGTGTGCCCATGGGTTAGCACAGCCATTGTGGTGGTTTTTTGCTGCAATGGTCGCTAATGCATCGGTCTGATCACCATGCTGGCTGAAGTAGTCCATCGCGATATCTGCAAATACACCTGCAAACCCGTTCGCCACACCCGCTTCTTCCTTAAGATACGAACATGCCAGCAGCGCGCGATTAAGTTCTGGTGTGGGCACATTCGTCATCTTTTCCACACCGACCACGAGCACCACCTTGCCGCGCCCTGCCGCAATAAAGTCCCTTCCCTGGTAAATGGCCGCTGATCCTGTGGCACAGGCGTTCTCGACACGGGTCGCCGGCTTGTAACGGAGTCCCTCAAAGCCATTCATAACCAAAGAAGACCCGAAGTCCTGTTCATTCATACCACCGTTGAACCAGCCCAGGAATACGGCATCGACATCCGATGCGCCCACACCGGCGCTTACCAGTGCCTCTCCGGTAACTTCCAAAAGCATTGATTCGACATCGTCTTCTCGTCGTCCAAATGGGATGTGTCCCCACCCTACAATTGCAGTATTCATATTTCCTCCAGACAGATTATTTCAATAACCCAATTTAGAAATCTACCAGAACCAGAAAAATATCAGCGCCCCAAGTGCCACTCTGTAGATCACAAACGGCAAAACACCCACGCGCTCAATAACCCTTAGAAATCCGGCGATGACAACGAATGCACTTACCGCCGCGACCAGAGTGCCGACTACAAACACAACCCAGTCGACCGGCACCGCTGATTGACTGAGGTCACTCAGCTTCAGGGTGCCTGCCGCCACAATTACTGGAATAGACATGAGAAACGAAAACTGGGCTGCATCCGAGCGGCCCAAGCCCAACGCCAGGCCAGCACTCAACGTAATACCCGATCGCGAGGTGCCCGGCACCAGCGCAATTGCCTGGGCGATGCCGATCAGTAGGGCGTGATGCCACTTGAGGTCGTTAAGGGTGATCGTCCCGCGTCCTTTAGTGTCAGCCCACCACAACACCAGCCCAAATACTAAAGTGGTGAAGCCAATCAGGATTGGACTACGGAGCAGATTTTCTATGACATGACTCAACAAGGCGCCAGCGATCAACGCTGGTCCGGTCGCGAGCACCACCAGCCAACCCAGACGCCCCGCTGATGTCACACGACCGCCGATGACCTGCTGATACCAGCCACACAGAATCTCCAGCGCACGCCGGCGAAAATAGATCAGCACCGCAACCAGCGTGCCCAGGTGAACGGCCACATCGAAGGCAAGGCCTTGATCAGGCCAGCCTAACCATTCTGACACCAGGATCAGGTGTCCAGAACTCGATATCGGCAGAAATTCAGTGATGCCCTGAACCAGGCCAAGGCCAACAGCCTCGTTAAAACCTATCACAGGGCCACCCGTCGATCGCGCAGGGAGAAGCCCAGCAACGGTGAGTCAATGTGCTTGACCATCGCCAGTGCTTTGAAAGACTCGCCCATTTCTGACGAGAGTGTTAGCTGCTTGAGTTCCGCACTCAGTTTCGGATCCACTGGACCAGACGATTCATGCGCTACCAGATCAAGAACTCCAGTGGACAGCAAGAATGCCTCCTGACTGGTGAATCCGGCGATATCAAGCCCCGCCAACTGACCTGCGGCGGCAACGGCAGAGAAATCGACGTGCGCAGTCAGATCCTGCAGACCGGGATATAGAAAAGGGTCCATATGGGCACGGTGCTGATAGTGACACATCAGCGTACCGTCCGAACGTTCGTAATGATAGTACTCGGCGCCAGGATAGCCATAATCCATCACGAGTATCAGCCCGGCATCAAGAACCCGACCCACCGTCTGCATCCAGGCTGCGGCTCTGGGATTCACCTCGCTGGTGTAGTCCGCTACCAGTCCGTACTGCTGAACCAAACGGTCGATGCGCCCGTCCTGTGAAGGATCCCGTTGCCACGACCAATCAAGATGTCCGTTACGGCGTACCACGCCGGCAGTCATATGTCCCTCTGCGCCAACCCGAAAGCGTATGATCGGCATTGCGTCCAGCACTTCGTTGGCCAGAATCACGCCGCGGAAACCGGATTCCGGCAACGAATCGAGCCAGCGGACCTTAACCAGGTTCTGCTCGATCTGACCGGCCAGTGTCTGTTGCTGCTGCGCACGCAGTGCTGGGCTGACTTCCACAATAAGGTACTCGGCCGGCAGGCTGTCGCGCTCAGCCAACTCAGTAAGCACCGTTGCAGCCAGAACACCACTGCCGGCACCAAATTCAAGCAGCGATCCGCCATCTAACTGGGCCAGTATCTGTGCCGCCTGGCGGGCCACGCAACGACCGTAGAGAGATCCCAGCTCAGGCGCAGTCACAAAATCTCCCTGCCGACCAAACTTCCGGGTGCCAGAGGCGTAATACCCCAGACCCGGCTCGTACAAAACCAGATCCATATAGCGGTCAAATGGCAGTACACCGCCACGACCCTCAATCTCAGTTTGTACCCGTTCAACGACGCGAGCACTGTGTGCCAGCGCCTCTGAATCAGGTTCAGGCCACGGGTTTTTCGGCAATTGATTAGAGATTGATACCACGGTCATACACCTTAAGTGCCGGGGTTGTTACTATCACACCATTGTAACCGCCGTAAGGTGAGCCCAAGGATGACTGCGAACTGCAAATCCCTTGAAGACAAGGTGGCTTTGATCACGGGGGGGGCTCGCCGTATTGGCGCTTGTATCGCCCACGCCCTTCATCGCGAGGGGATGAAACTCGTGATTCATTACCATGGGTCTGCCGAGGCGGCACGGGAACTGCAGGCCGAACTTCATCATCATCGACCTGATTCCGTGCTGCTTGTCGGCACAGATCTGCTGGATCTGGCAAAACTTGAGAAACTGGTAAGCCAGGCCACCACCGAATTTGGACAGCTGGATGTGCTGGTCAACAACGCGTCGAGTTTTTACCCCACCCCTGTCGGGCAGACCACCGACGAGCAATGGCAAGATCTAATCGGTGTGAATCTTAAAGCGCCGTATTTTCTCTCTCAAGCAGCGGCAGGGCCACTGACAGTATCCGGTGGCTGCATTATCAATTTGGTTGACATTTACGCCGAACGACCCCTCAAAAACCACCCGGTGTACAACGTGACCAAAGCCGGTTTGATCGGACTCACTCGTGCGCTGGCGCGGGAACTCGGACCCGAAGTACGCGTTAATGCCGTAGCGCCCGGGGCAATTCTGTGGCCGGATGGCGACGTCGATGAGATTGCCCAACAACGCCTGATCTCACGTACGCCCCTTAAACGAACGGGCAACCCCACTGATATCGCCCAGACCGTGTTATTCCTGGTTCGAGATGCAGAATTTCTGACCGGCCAGATCGTGAATGTGGATGGGGGTAGATCGATTGTTCCCTGACAGGCCTTAACTGTCAGCTGAGGTCAAGATCAATTTCCTTAAGTAGCGCCGTACTGGTCTTTCTCATGCGGGTCCACATCGCTGCATAGCGTTCTTGGGTCACCGGGTGTCGATTATCCGGCAGCAGCCAGCTGAGCGGCATAAGCACGTAGGGGTGCTCGAGGATTTCTCCGCGGGGTACGTCGATGCCTTCTCCATGCAGTACATGGTCGCCATAGAGCAGCAGGTCAAGGTCTAGTTCCCGCGAATCAAGCCGATCGCCTTGTCGGGTTCGTCCCTGGTTCGCCTCCACGCCGTGCAGAAAAGTCGTAACTTCTGTAACGGTTTGAGTTGTCTCAAAACTAACGACAAGATTGTAGAATTCCGGCCCTGTGAATCCAACTGCCGGATTGGAAAAAACCGGTGACATCCGCAATGCTCCGTAGGTATGCCTCAGCGCTGCCAGGGCCGCTTTTAAGTTGTTCTCCCGGTCGATATTGGTGCCAACGCTGATCACCACGCAGACCATTTAGCCCTCACCGCGCTCAACCACAACGCCCACATCTTTTGATCCGGTGACCGCACCAGGTTTATTCACCCGGACCCGGCACCATTGGCAGCTAAATTCACCCAGCAGGATGTTTGCGATATCTTCTGCAAGCCGTTCGACCAGATTGGCCTTGACGTTCTGAACATGGGCTGAGACCCGTTTGGCCACATCCTTGTAGCTCAGTGTGTCACTCAGATCGTCGCTGGATGCGGCTTTTGTAATGTCCCACCCCATGTCCAGGTCGATGACAATTTTCTGCGTAATCCGACGTTCCCACTCCCAAACGCCGATCACACAATCAACTTCCAGGCCATGGAGAAATATGATATCCACAATCGGTTCCCGTCAGATTTATCAATCGCCAGATTATACTGGTGCCTGCAGCTGCTGAATCCGATCAACTGACCGAATCCATGCTTTATCTGATTACGCCACTTGCCGCCTACCTGCTGGGGTCCGTCTCCAGCGCGATTCTGATTTCACGCCTGCTGGGACTTCCGGATCCGCGCACTGAAGGCTCTCGCAACCCCGGGGCAACCAATGTCCTGCGCCTGGGTAGCAAGCCTGGCGCGGTGCTCACATTGGCTGGTGATATTGCCAAGGGCGTGCTGCCAGTGGTCGCCGCACGCTGGATTCTGGATGAACCTGTACTCCTCACACTGGCGGCTCTTGGCGCGTTTCTGGGACACCTGTTTCCGGTGTATTTTCGCTTTGAAGGCGGTAAGGGTGTTGCGACCGCCCTCGGCGTACTGGCAGCGATCGACTGGCAGCTCGCGTCAATTCTGATTGCCACCTGGCTCGTGGTTGCAGCGATGTTTCGGTACTCATCACTCGCTGCCCTGGCAACGGCAGCTGCAGCACCCATCTACGCATTCTGGCTCACCGGCGAACCGGTATTCGTCGGTCTGGGCGTCGTACTTGCTGCATTGCTTTTCTTTCGCCACAGCGAAAATATCCGCCGACTGCTCTGCGGCAATGAATCGAAAATCGGCAAGAAAAACTAACTAAGCAGATTCAGTCAACCGGTGACAGCTCGGTCAACGACCAGCGGGGGCGAACCGAAAAGTCTTGGTCGTTGTGCTGAGCCCGCCTTAACCGGATCCAACCGGCATAGGCAATCATGGCCGCGTTATCCGTACAGAACTCCGGCCGGGGATAGTAAACCCGGTAACCTTGCTCGTCTGCCATCGTGCTGAGTCGCTCGCGAAGTACCTTATTTGCCCCCACACCACCCGCAACGACCAAACGTGCCCGTCCTGAGGTTTTCATTGCGCGGGTGCACTTGATCACCAGTGTATCCACGGCGGCATCCTGAAACGCCAACGCAATGTCGGCAATGGCCTGCGGGTTGAGTTCGCACTGGGCTGCCGTGTTGCGGGTAAATGTTTTAAGGCCACTGAAACTGAAATCGAGCCCCGGTCGGTCGGTCATTGGTCGTGGGAAATGAAACTGCCCTGGACGACCGCTTACGGCCGCAGCAGCCACAGCAGGACCACCCGGATAATCCAACCCCAGCAGTTTTGCAGTTTTGTCGAACGCCTCACCCACCGCATCGTCCCGCGTGCTGCCGAGTAACTGATAACGCCCCACCGCTCGGACATCCACCAGCATGGTATGTCCACCGGATACCAGCAAAGCCAGAAAGGGAAATTCCGGCGGATCCGCTTCTAACATTGGTGCGAGCAGATGGCCTTCCATGTGATGAATTCCAGCAGCAGGTATATCCAGGGACCATGCGAGGCTGCGACCGAGCGCGGCACCCACCAACAGTGCCCCCGCCAACCCGGGACCTGACGTATACGCCACGCCATCCAGATCATCGGCTTTTAAGTCCGTATCGACCAGGACCTGCCGGACCAACGGCATCAACAGGCGCACATGGTCGCGGGCAGCGAGTTCCGGCACAACCCCACCGAAGGGTCGATGGCTGTCGAGCTGCGACGCCTGGCGGTGACCTCTAAGCCCACCCGCAGAATCGTATACAGCGGCCGCTGTGTCATCACAGGAAGTCTCAATACCCAGCACCTTCATCGTGTTGACCTATAGCCAGGAATTAACAGCTGAAAAGACCAAGGTAGGATTGAATAAGCATAACTGGCAATCAAATATTCACTATCGGACCTATTATTATAGGGGTCGGGCCGGACAGTCCGGGTTAAATCTGATGTACTTACACTGCTTAAGGAGGTAGACTTGCCGACCATTTTTCACCGTTTTGTGTGAGGAGAGACAAATTCAATGCCGAGTGTAAAGATCAGACAAGACGAACCCTTCGACGTTATCCTGCGTCGTTTTCGTCGTGCCTGCGAAAAAGCCGGTGTGTTTACTGAATCACGCCGACGGGAGTCTTACGAAAAACCCACCACCGTGCGTAAACGCGCCGGAGCAGCTGCCGTCAAGCGCGAAAAGAAGCGCGTCAGTCGCCAGGATCCCAGAAGAAACCGACAGTACTGAGCAATACTCAGCCGCTCTTTCCCCTCAAGGTCCGTACCCCCGTGTCGTTAAAAGTTCGAATCGCAACGCACATGAAAGAGGCTATGCGGGCGAAGGACCGACCTCGCCTGGAAGCCGTGCGCCTGCTTCGTGCTGCCATTCAGCGCCGAGAGATCGACGAACGCATTGAACTTGACGACGACGGTGTACTCTCGGTGATACAGAAAATGATCAAACAGGGCCACGATGCTGTGGAACTGTTCGAAAAAGGCAATCGTGACGACCTGGTCAGCAAAGAAACCGAGATGCTGCGCGTGCTTGAAGATTATCTCCCAGCGCAGTTGGGTAAACCCGAAATAGAGGCACTACTGGACTCAGCCTTTGCTGAGACCGGCGCTGCCTCTCAGCGCGACATGGGCAAGGTCATGAGTTGGTTGAAGCCAAAAATCAGTGGGCGCGCCGACATGGGACTTGTCAGCAGCGCCGTCAAACAACGCCTAACCAGCTGACCCTGGTCTGTTCACGTGTGGCCCCCGGCCACAGAAGACCCTGCACCGGCCAAGTGCCGCGTTATAAATGCCAGATACAGGGCAGCCGTTAACAACGCGAGCGCTGCTCCCTGATGTGCGGCAGCCAGCACCACCGGCACATGCAGCACCAATGTTGAGATACCGAGGCTCACCTGGATCAGGGCGAGCATCGCGAGTACACCCACCGCAGCCCGATACATTCTCAATGCATCGTCCCGCCAGGCTCTAAGCGCAAACAGCAACACCAACACAAAGGTGGTGATCGCCAACCAGCGATGATTGAACTGGACTGCGGGTATGGTCTCAAAAAGGTTGCGCCAGAAAGGCTCCGCGACCCAATAGCCCGACGGAATCCACTGACCCCCCATCAGTGGAAACGTATTAAATGCGTGCCCGGCCTTCAGCCCGGCCACAAATCCCCCGGACACAATCGTGACAACGATCATAGCCGTGATGCCGATGGCCCCTCGCGAAAGCGGGGAAACTGTGCTGTGACGGGGCCGTTCACTCAGCAGCCCTAAAGCAGTCCAAAACAGGTAAGCGTAGATGACGACGGCCACAATCAGGTGTGCCGTCAGGCGATAGGGACTGACCCGGGGCACATCAACAAGCCCGCTCTTGACCATGTACCAACCGAGCAGCCCCTGTAGACCGCCCAGCACAAACATCAGCGACAGCTTGGGAATCAGTGCACGACGAATTCGCCCGCGCCATAAAAACACCAAAAAAGGGATCAGGAATACCAGCCCGATTGCTCTGCCCAACAGTCTGTGGAAGTACTCGACATAGAAGATGGCCTTGAATTCAGTCACCGTCATCTGATGGTTAACCTTCTGAAATTCGGGCGACTGCTGGTAATGGCTAAATTCCGCCTTCCAGGCTGCAGCTGTGATCGGGGGGATAGCCCCGCTGAGCGGTGCCCACCGAACCATCGACAGACCCGAACCGGTCAGGCGGGTGACACCACCGAGTACCACCATGGCAAAAACTAGAAAACAACATACCAATAGCCACACGCCAACCGCGCGATCAGTGCTCAGCGACATTTTCTTATCCTTCTAATTTCATTGAGTTTCAGGTTATATCGAATGACACAACAAAGTGGCCCTGCAGGAATCAGCCCTATATTGGACTCCAAACTGCGGTTACGCTTAAGCCATACAAAATACGCCAGGTCGCACCCGATTGCCGGTGATAATATCGCTCGTTAACTGGCTGAGGACAGGCGATGCGCGGCAGAATACCCCGGGAGTTCATTGATGAGTTACTTGCCCGCCTTGACGTGGTGGAGGTCATCAATCGCCGTGTACCGCTCAAGAAAGCAGGTAAGGACTTCAAAGCCTGTTGTCCCTTTCACAACGAGAAAACACCCTCGTTCACAGTAAGCCGACCCAAACAATTTTATCATTGCTTCGGCTGCGGTGTGAGCGGTACTGCGATCACGTTTCTCATGGAGTTCGAGCATCTCAGCTTCCCCGAGGCAGTCGAAGAGCTGGCCGGTGAAGCCGGTCTGGAAGTTCCCGATACTGGGCCCGCAAGATCCGGCGACAACCCGACGCTGCCGCTGCTGGAAATCCTGGGTGAAGCCAGTCGTTACTATAAGGATCAACTGCGCTCACACACAGACGCCTCAACCACAATTGCTTATTTGAAACAGCGGGGTTTGACCGGTGAGATCGCCGCCCAATTTGATCTCGGCTATGCCCCGACAGGCTGGGATAATCTGTCGTCTACGGCCGGTAACGAAGAAAAGCTTGATTTGATGGTTAAAGCCGGCCTGATTTCCAAACGTGAGTCCGGCGGACACTATGACCGGTTCAGAGCCCGGGTTATTTTCCCCATACACGACAACAAGGGCCGCGTCATCGCGTTTGGCGGTCGTCTATTGGACAAGGGCGAACCGAAATATCTTAACTCGCCCGAAACACCGGTATTTCACAAAGGCTCAGAGCTCTATAACCTGCATCGCGCACGCTCCGCGATTGCGCAGCAGCAGATGTCAATCGTGGTTGAAGGCTACATGGATGTTCTCGCCCTTGCCCAGCATGGTATTGATCACTGTGTGGCAACCCTGGGTACCGCAACAACAACAACTCACCTGCAGCGGCTGTTTCGGCTTGCACCGTCGATTGTTTTCTGCTTTGACGGAGATCGGGCCGGGCGAGACGCAGCTGGGCGCGCGCTGGAGATAGCACTGCCGTTGCTCGAAAGCGGCCGCCAGGTTAGTTTTCTGTTTCTCCCCGATGGTGAGGATCCCGATTCGGTTATTCGCGACCAGGGCGCAGACACGTTTAGGACGCTGATCGATTCTGCCACCCCCTTGCCTGATCTTCTGTTCGATACCCTGCTGAACCAGACAGACCTCACTCGCATGGATGGCAAGGCACGACTGGCGACGCTCGCCCGGCCATTAGTCTCAAGAGTCCCCGAAGGTCCTCTGCGGGAACTGATGCAGCAGCGCCTGAGTGACCTCACGGGTGTTGCGCCGAGCGGCCTTGGCGGGTTGGCGACCACACCACCAACAGTTCCCCATAAGCGCGCTTCTACGCGCAGCAAACGACTTTCGCCCCTGGCCACGGCAATCAGTGTTCTGGTACAACGCCCTCAGCTTGCTACAGGCCTGGATCTACCGACCGCTGTAGTCGACACACAGGACGATCCCGGTGTTCAGTTACTGACTAAGGTTCACGGGTTTGCACGGGAGAACCCGCAACTGACTACAGCCAGCCTGATCGAGCGATTTAGGGGCGATGAACAGCAACCGACTCTTGAAAAACTCGCATCGCGGAACCATCTGGTAGACGACGACGGGTTGGAGATTTTTCTAGCCGAAACACTCGCCACGCTGGCGTCCCAGTCGATCGACGATACGATCGCAGAACTGTTGCGTCTGGCGTCTGAACGAGAACTCAGTGGTATCGAAAAACAACAGCTGGGCGAGCTCTACCAGCAACGCGAGTCAGTACGGTCTGATGCGAACGAGGATTGAATTCGAGCCCAAAAACCACGTTTTCATGGTATAATTATCGGTCTAGTCTCGTCGTATTTCTATTCATTATTTTCGTCCGGAGCGTACAGTCTATGGATCCACAGAGTCAACAGTCTGAACTCAAGCGCCTGATTATAAAGGGAAAAGAACAGGGTTTCCTGACTTATCGGGAAATCAACGACCATCTCCCTGAAGACATGAATGACACTGACCAGATTGAAACGGTGGTCAACATGATCAACGATATGGGCATTGAGGTCTTCGACAGCGCACCGGATCCTGATTCACTCCTCCTGAAAACGGCAAATACAGACGATGAAGAGGTCGTCGAGGAAGCCGAAGCGGTACTAACCACCGCTGTCGAGAGTGAGTTTGGCCGTACCACCGACCCGGTCCGCATGTACATGCGGGAGATGGGGACAGTGGACCTTCTGACTCGACAAGATGAAATTAACCTGGCCAAACGGATCGAAGACGGCATCCGACAGAGTGTTGAAGCGATATCCACTACCCCGGTCATTATTGGTGAGCTGATTCGCCTCGCTGGCCTGGTCGAGGAAGGTCAGATGAAGCTGCCAGAACTGCTGGTCGGCTTCATCGATCCCAACGCTGTAGAAGAGGAAATCATCCCTGCCGGTGGTGTCCGACAGGCTGACAGTGACGATAGCGAAGACGCCGGCCCCCAAGGCCCTGACCCGGTAGAAGCCAAAGAACGATTCGACCGCATCCGCAAAGGCTACAAGAGCCTTGTTCGAGCCCGCGACCGATACGGCATCGGTGCGCCGCAGCTGCAGAAACATCAGAAAAAACTGTCGGCTGAGCTTCTCGAGATCAGACTGGCGCCCAAGCAGATCGACTACCTGTCACTGATTATGCGTGTGATCGTCGATGATGTCAGGCAGCTAGAAAAACAGGTGACCCAAATCTGTATCAGAAAAGCAAAAATCACACGAAAAACCTTTATCAGTAAGTTTGTGGGGCGCGAGTCCGAACCTTTTTGGATCCGCAGTCTGATGCGAGGGAAAGAAGGCAGTAAAGATGTGTTGAAGGCGAATGCTGAGAATCTTGAACTCGTACGCAGAAAGCTGGGACACATCGAGCAGCAGGCCGGCATTCGCGTCAGCGAGATCAAAGATGTCAACAAACGGATGTCCATCGGCGAAGCGAAGGCGCGCCGGGCCAAAAAAGAAATGGTCGAGGCAAATCTTCGGCTTGTTATTTCCATTGCCAAAAAATACACCAACCGCGGTCTTCAGTTTCTCGATCTCATTCAGGAAGGCAATATCGGATTGATGAAAGCGGTAGACAAGTTCGAATATCGGCGTGGTTATAAGTTTTCGACCTACGCGACCTGGTGGATTCGCCAGGCGATCACCCGGTCAATTGCAGACCAGGCACGTACCATCCGCATACCGGTACACATGATTGAGACCATCAACAAGCTGAACCGGGTATCCCGGCAGATTCTGCAGGAAAAGGGCCGTGAAGCACTGCCGGAAGAACTTGCTGAACGCATGGATATGCCAGAAGACAAGATCCGCAAGGTCCTGAAGATTGCCAAAGAGCCGATCTCAATGGAAACTCCGATCGGTGATGACGAAGATTCACACCTGGGTGATTTTATCGAGGACAAGAACGTCGAAGCGCCTGAAGAAGCGGCACTGGGTTCGGGTCTGACCGGTGCAACCAGCGATATTCTGGACAGCCTGACCGAGCGGGAAGCCAAAGTAATCCGAATGCGCTTTGGCATCGGTATGAACAACGACCACACGCTGGAAGAAGTCGGAAAACAGTTCGATGTCACGCGGGAACGCATCCGCCAGATCGAAGTGCGCGCATTCGAAAAGCTGCAAAAGGCGATGAAAACCATCGCCGGGGAAAAGCTGTTGCCAGGCGTCGCCTGAGCCTAAGCTCTGAACGAAGAAAAGGGGCGCATCCTTAACTGGATGCGCCCCTTCTTCATTGCGGCAGCTTCGATCAGAACTTGCTGGTCATTTCCAGCGCCTTGTCGAAACGCCCTTCAGCCTCG
>CZRL01000094.1_pt2 | contig 42698 bp, 41 predicted proteins | sample 734451 | NCBI WGS metagenome assembly CZRL01 (sample SAMEA3597868, study PRJEB11362) | hydrothermal vent metagenome | biome: marine hydrothermal vent biome; feature: marine hydrothermal vent; material: ocean water | place: Atlantic Ocean | collected 2010-09-19/2010-10-04 | reverse complement strand
AATCACTGGCCGCAGAGCTCGGTGACGCGGCCATTGCGCTGGAGCTCGATGTGACGGATGAAGATTCAGTCGCAAAGTTACTTGATCGCTTGCCCCGGGACTGGCGGGATATCGATATTCTCGTCAATAACGCCGGCCACGATATTGGCGGTCGTCGGCAATTTCACGAAGGGACTGCTACTCAGTGGGTTGCCACGATCGAGACCAACGTCATCGGCCTCATGCGTGTGACTCGCACTGTGCTTGACTCCATGGTAGAGCGAAATACCGGCCACATCGTGAATATTGGATCTGTCGCCGGCATTCAGGCGTACAAGGCCTGTGCTGCTTACGCAGCAAGCAAGCATGCAGTACACGGATTAAGCGAGACATTGCGTCTTGACTACGGTGCGACGGGTATCAAGGTCTCGGAGGTACTGCCTGGAATGGTGGAGACCGAATTTGCAGCCACCCGGTTTGGTGACGAAAAACGTGGTGAGGCCTACTACCGGGAGTTTGGCGTCTGCTTGACGCCCCAGGATATTGCCCGGTCCGTCCGATTTGTTCTGGAACAGCCTAGCGATGTGGTCATTGCTCAGATCGTCGTGGTGCCGACCCAAAGACCACTTGTGTCGTCAACGGACTAATCGAATTCAACCACACTGACTCGCACTTTAAGTTGAGTCGCCCAAGCGGTTCTGATGTTTGCTCCCTCACACACAATGTTTTGGAGTGTTGATCTGGATCAAGAATTAGTGAGTAGGAACTGATAGCCTCGGCTGACACTCGCTCGAATGTTCGCGTCGGTTGCCCGCATTATTTAGACGCTGTAAAGCACCAAGTTTGTTGCTGAACTGGATGTTCTGTGACAGAATTCGCGCCCAGGAATGCTGGTCAGTACTGGGGTTTATGGAGGCATAAGGCGCCTTTATGGTGCTCTCATTTTTCTCACTAAGGTAAATTGATGGTCGTGGCATCGATGTTGGTGTGTGCGGTTGTCTGAGCTAGGTGGGACTTAAGACATAAATATTGTGAGACTATTTCAGAGGAAATGAACGAATGGTTCTAGTCATTGTCCTGGTTGTATTGGTGGTTGGCTCAGTACTCTTTCATTTTCTGAGTCCCTGGTACCTGACACCGATCGCTTCGAACTGGGGCATGATCGATGACACTCTAACCATCACCTTTATTGTCTGTGGTTTTGTTTTCGTGGCCATCAACTTGTTTATGGCCTATGCGATCTATAAGTTTCGCTATCGCAAGGATCGACGGGCGGCATACGAACCCGAGAATAAAAAACTCGAATGGTGGCTGACAGTCTTTACGACGGTCGGCGTAATAGCCATGCTGGCGCCAGGTCTATTTGTTTGGGCTAAGTATGTTGATGTCCCAGAGGACGCCATGCTGGTCGAAGCCGTCGGTCAGCAGTGGAGCTGGAGCTACCGCTATCCTGGGGCCGATGGCGTTTTGGGTACGGTGGATACGCGTAACATCAATGCCAGTAATCCACTGGGACTCAATCCGGATGATCCCAACGGCCAGGACGATATCCTGGTGATTGGCCCCGAGGTGCATCTGCCGATCGGTGGGCCGGTCAAAGTGCTGCTCCGGTCCAAGGATGTATTGCACGATTTTTATGTTGCCCAGATCCGTTCCAAGATGGATCTGGTACCCGGAATGATCACGTACTTCTGGTTTACACCGACCAAAATTGGCGAATACGATGTACTCTGTGCGGAGCTGTGCGGTTCCGGGCATTACAGCATGCGAAGCCGCATGGTGATCGAAGAAGAGAGCGATTTTCAGGCTTGGCTGCAGACCCAGCCGACCTATGCCCAAATGCTGGCAGGCATTGGCAAGGCTTCAGGGGGCTCTTTGGTCGAACAGGGTGAGCAACTGGCCAGGGATCAGGGCTGCATTGCCTGTCATAGTCTGGATGGTGCCCCCAGCGTTGGTCCGACCTGGAAGGGCTTGGTTGGCAAGAGCGAAACCTTGATTGATGGCAGCAGCGTTTTGGTCGATGAGGCCTATCTGAAAGAATCCATCGTAAACCCAAGTGCTAAGCTTGTTAAGGGCTACGCACCGATTATGCCGGCGGCCCAGTTGACCGACGATCAACTCGATGCGCTGGTGGCTTATCTCAAGGTGGCTTCGGGTTAACCCGCATTAGTAAACAAGAGCTTAGAAAACAAATTCAAGATTTAGACTTCACACGTATTAGGTACAGAGGCATTTATCATGGCACTAACTGACGTCACACATGATGCGCAAGATTACGTCCCAGTAGCAGAGGTCGAAGAGGAAGAGCTGTATCACCCCAAGACCTGGCTCGGTAAATACGTTTTCTCCCAAGACGCGAAAATCATCGCACTACAGTATTCGATCACTGCTATGGCTGTGGGACTGCTGGCCCTGGTACTGTCCGTACTGATGCGGATACAGTTAGCGTGGCCTGGTGCGGTGTCGTTCATCACACCAGATGCCTACCTCCCATTTGTGACCATGCACGGCATGATCATGGTTATCTACCTGCTAACGGCACTTTTTCTGGGCGGGTTTGGGAATTACCTGATTCCACTGATGCTGGGCGCCCGCGACATGGTATTTCCCTATGTAAATATGGTCAGCTATTGGATCTACCTGTTTGCCGTGCTGTTGTTACTCGCCAGTTTCTTTATGCCGGGGGGGCCAACCGGTTCTGGCTGGACCCTGTATCCGCCGCAGGCGATCTTGCCCGGGACACCAGGGTCGGGTTGGGGCATTACATTGATGGTTATTTCTTTGGCATTTTTTGTCATTGGCTTCACCATGGGCGGCCTGAACTACGTGGTCACAGTTCTGCAGGCGCGTACGCGAGGCATGACGCTGATGCGTATGCCGTTGACCATCTGGGCAATCTTCACCGCCACAGTGCTGGCGTTGCTGGCTTTTCCTGCGCTCTTGGTCAGCGCCATCATGATGAGTCTGGATAATCTGCTCGGCACCAGCTACTTCATGCCAGCCATCGTTTCATTGGGACAACAGCTGGATTATTCCGGTGGCAGCCCCGTCTTGTTCCAGCATTTGTTCTGGTTTTTTGGTCACCCCGAGGTCTATATCGTCGCTCTGCCAGCTTTTGGCATCGTGTCCGACCTGCTCAGTGTTCATGCCCGTAAAAATATCTTTGGCTACCGTTTGATGGTCTGGGCCATCGTAGTCATCGGTGGTTTGAGCTTTGTTGTCTGGGCGCATCACATGTATGTGAGTGGTATGAACCCCTACTTCGGATTTTTCTTCGCGACCACAACACTGATTATCGCGGTGCCCACTGCGATCAAGGTCTACAACTGGGTACTGACGCTATGGCGTGGCAATATCCGCCTGACGGTACCAATGTTGTTTGCCATCGGATTTGTGTTTACGTTTATCAACGGTGGGCTGACTGGCATCTTTCTGGGCAACGTGATTGTGGATGTGCCGCTGTCCGATACCTACTTTGTGGTCGCTCATTTCCATATGGTGATGGCGGTGTCGCCGATTCTTGCAGTCTTTGGTGCGGTGTATCACTGGTACCCCAAGATCACGGGGCGCATGTTGAACGAGGGACTCGGTAAATTTCACTTTTGGGTAACATTTGTCGGGCTTTATTGTCTTTACTACCCCATGCATTACCTGGGCATCTTGGGCGTACCACGACGCTACTTTTCCAACGTAGGGCCCAACGGCTTGCCTGACTTCATCCCGGATTCGGCCCAATTCGTAAATATTTGGATCTCCATTGCCGCAATCTGTGTCGCGAGCGTACAGCTGTTGTTTCTGTATAACCTCTACCATAGTGCCACGCGGGGTAAACCGGCTGGTGGTAATCCCTGGGGCGCGACCACGCTGGAGTGGCAGACGGCCGATACGCCGCCCACCCACGGTAATTTTGGTAAAGAATTGCCTTCGGTTTACCGCTGGGCATATGACTACAGCGTACCCGGTGCGGAAGAAGACTTTATTCCGCAGAACGTGCCCGCCGGTAAAAATACCGGTAAAGCCAGCTAGTCTTAAATGTTGCGACAGCAAAGTAATCACTTCGATACCCCGGTGATATGAAGACGTGAGTATTTTCAGGATGCTATCGACCAAACCGTGGGTGGCTGAACGTGGCTATATTTCGGACTCGCACGGATTTCGCCTGCCGACGGCCAAGGTGTTCCTGTCGGTATTTCTGGGTGTGGTCACAGCAGTTTTCGGACTATTAACGGCGGCCTACTTTATTCGTATGGCCTACGCCGACTGGCAGGCACTGCCTGTTCCGGCTTTGTTGTGGTTGAATACGGCGATATTGATCCTGAGCAGTATTGCCTTGCAGTGGGCACGGGTTGCGGCCGGTCGCGAGCGTGTCGATGGTGTTCGCCGTGGATTGCTTGCTGGTGGAGCGCTCGCTATCGCTTTTCTGGTGGGCCAAATTCTGGTCTGGCGACAACTGGGATCGCTGGGTTATTTCGTGGATTCCAACCCGTCGAACTCGTTTTTTTATCTCATCACGGGGTTACATGGCGTGCATCTACTGGGCGGTCTTATTGCCTGGTTTAGGGCATCTGTCAGGTTGTGGCGCGGTGCTGAGGTGGCCAAGATTCGCATGAGCGTGGAACTGTGTGCTGTGTATTGGCACTTCCTGCTAGTGGTCTGGCTGGTGATGTTTGGTCTGCTATTGGTCACTTAAGGAGAAGAAAAACACATGACGCAATCTGCGCAAGCCGCCATGGCCGAGACTGCACCACTGCTCGATGGCACGCCCGGTGTGATCGCCGACTGGTCTTCTGACCAACGAGCGTTCAAGAAGACCCCCTGGGGAAAGGCAATGATGTGGATCTTTCTCCTCAGCGATACGTTTATTTTCAGTTGTTTCTTGATTAGTTATGGGACCATCCGGATGTCGACCACGATCCCGTGGCCGAATGCAAGTGAGGTCTTCGCTTTGACCATCGCCGGGAATCATGTGCCGCTCCTGCTGATTGCCATCATGACTTTTGTATTGATCACCAGCAGTGGCACCATGGCGTTAGCCGTTAATTTTGGCTATCGAAAAAACAAGATGGTCACATTCTGGTTGCTACTCGCAACAGCGCTACTCGGTGCACTGTTTGTGGGCATGCAAGCCTTTGAGTGGACCAAGTTGATTGTCGAAGAAGGCGTACGACCCTGGGGGAACCCGATGGGGGCACCGCAGTTCGGGGCGATATTTTTCATGGTGACCGGTTTCCATGGTACCCACGTCTCTATTGGTGTTTTGTTCCTGGCTATCATGGCCGTGAAGGTAGTACGCGGTAAGATGGATCGGGAAGAGCCTGGTTTTATGACAGGCCGTAAACAAGATTACGGCATGGTCGAGGTCATGGGCCTTTACTGGCACTTCGTCGATCTGGTTTGGGTATTTATATTCGCAGTTTTTTATCTCTGGTAGGAAAATCATGGCATCAACTGAAGGTCAACAACACCCGCTGGGTATATATTTCCAGATTTGGATTTTGCTGTTTGTACTCAGCGGAGCTTCCTATGCGGTCGATTACTTGGCGTTTCAAGGCTACTTGCGCTGGTTCCTGATTATCGTATTTATGATGCTCAAAGCCGGACTGATTATGTCGGTTTTTATGCACATGATGTGGGAACGTCAGGCGCTGGTCTACGCAATCATTGTGCCGCCATTGTTGCTGCTCGTCTTTGTGGGAATTGGTACCCTCGAAGGTGATCACACGTATCTAACTCGAGACATCTTCTTTGGTGGCTCCGAATAGCGCTAGCGTCTTGAGACAATCGCTTAGGTCACCCACACAATAAAACGAACTACAAGTCTATGAAAAGTTACCTGATCATTTTTCACCTGATACTGCTCCTGTTCGGATTCTTTTTTGTTGAGCATCATCTGGATACGCCCGGCCGTACGGCGGCTGATCGCGAGATGCTGATGAGCGATGGCTCGGGTATAGCAGCGCGAATTGCTGCCGTTGGCCAGATCAATACGGCGCAGGCTCAGAGCAGCACGACTACGACGCAAGTCGCGGTTACTGAAGCGGCGGTAGACGGCCAGAAGGTCTATCAATCAGCTTGTATAGCTTGTCATGGTGCCGGCGTAGCTGGTGCACCGATGGTGGGTAATGCTTCCGTCTGGGCAGACCGTATTGCTGCCGGTAATGACAGCCTTTATGCCAATGCAATCAATGGGCTTGTGGGAAGCTCAGGTGTGATGCCGGCTAAAGGTGGAAATACCACCCTTAGCGATGCTGAAGTGAAGGCCGCCGTCGATCATATGGTGAGCCAGTCCCAGTAATTTATTAGGCTGGAGGCAGTCTGCCCCTCACCTGTGAGAAAATATGTTGGGTTGTCTCCCCGCCCTTTCTGGATCGTTTGGTTTAGCAGTAGGTTGCTGTAGGCGAAACTTGGTGTGTCGAAACCGCGTTATTCAGATTTGTTGTTCGCTGGTTGTATTCTCGCTGCTGTCCATATTGGGATTTAACAACATTGTTCTTGCAGCCAATTTGCTGCCAATAAACCAACAACTGTTCGTTCCAAACATCGCCCCTGATAGTCACCGGCTTTCGAATATTCAGCTTGCAGTCCATTTTCGACCCGGGGGGGTCGATCAGAATCAAATAGGCGACACGGACTCCTACGATGTTCGCTTGACGCAACTTTTGTATTCCAATGAATGTCCAGGTTGTGATCTACGCGGGGCAAATCTCCAGCGTAAGGTACTGAACGGCGCGAAACTTCCTAGAGCTGATCTTAACGGTGCGCGGTTTGATGAGGCTGAACTTAGTGCTGCCGATTTAACGGGAGCCTATCTATTCGGCGCTAATCTCAGTCAGGCAAAACTTCGCGGTACTCAGTTGATTAACGCAGATCTCCGAAAAGCCAACCTAAGTCGAGCTGATCTACAAGGTGCCTATTTGCTCCTGGCAAATCTCAGGAAAGCTGATTTGCGTGGAGCGCGGTTAACGGGTGCTTTTCTTAACGGTGCTGATCTAACCGGTGCGAGGTTTAGTCGCGCTGATTTGACTGATGCTGATCTGACAAATGCTATTGTCAATCAGTCCGATATTGATAATGCTATTCTTTGTCGCACGCGATTGCCTTGGGGTGATATTAGCCGCGACTGTGGCTGATACCGTTGGTCGGAGTTCAAGCGCTTCGGATTGTGCGAGTTGTGATGTTAAATAGTAGTGGCTTTATTGTATTAGCTTGTCATTGACTGCGATCATGACATAACACCACAACCATTAATCTATTTGTTGTTTTTATTCGCAAGATACAATGCTGACAAACAAGCATTTAGGCACCGTCTCTACGGCGTGTAGATTCGCCTTGGCGATTGGCGCGATTGTTTTTTCGCCAATGGTCGTGGGCCATGGATTCGGTCAGCGTTATGATCTACCGGTTCCGCTGTGGCTGTGGGTGACTGGCGCTGGTGCAACGATTGTTCTGAGCTTTGTCATTGTTGGCGTGTTCAGCCGAAATGACGGTGCTAAAACAGCTTATTCCCGATTCAACTTGCTGAATGTCAGTCTTTTACGCTGTCTTGCTCACCGAGTGCCACTGGCAATTGTCCGGGCAGTGGTGGTGATTTTCCTGATCGCGACCGTCCTGGCAGGATTTATAGGTAATCCGGATCCTTTTCGCAACCTTGCGCCGGTAATGGTCTGGGTGGTCTGGTGGGTTGGGATAGCATTCGTCTGTGCACTCATTGGGGACTTATGGGCGCTGGTTAACCCATTTCGAACGATCTTTATGTGGGCAGAGTGGGTTTTGGGTCGCCTGACGAAAGGTCGCCAGTTGTCCACGGCTCGCCCCTATCCGTTAGCGTTAGCCATGTGGCCGGCAGTCGCGGGGTTGCTGATATTTTTCTGGGCGGAATTGATCTGGTCCGGGGGCAGTGTGCCGAGAAATCTGGCCACCGCCGTCATCATTTATGCAGTCGTGACCTGGGTTGGGATGTTTGTATACGGTCGTGATGTCTGGTTGCAGAACGCAGATGCTTTCTCTATTGTTTTTGGAATACTCGCACGGTTCGCGCCACTGGAATTACGAGTCGTCAACGGCACGGCGTTGATCCGTGCCTGTACAAGCTCAGCCTGTCGCAATAAAACGCTGGAGTGTGTGAACGGTTACCACTGCCTGACTAATACGGAGTCGGATCGTCGGGAATGGAATTTACGTCCCCCAGCGTTAGGATTGTTGAACGATCAGCAGGTCACTTTCTCGATGATGGTCCTCGTCATTATCTTATTGGCGACGGTGACCTTCGATGGGTTGTTAGAGACTCGTTTGTGGACGCACATATTAGATCGAACCCTGACCGGCGAAATCCGATGGGTCGGTAGCGCTGCCCTGGTTTTATTTTCAAGTGCGTTTCTGTTTATTTATCTGATGTTCAGTGCATTGATGTGCCGGCTTGCTGAACGTCATGGTGACAATAACCGAGCTGGCCACCCGAAAAACACCGTAGAAGTCGCGAGCGCATTTGTATTAACGCTGGTTCCTATCGCAATTGCCTATCATCTGGCCCACTACCTGTCTTATTTAGTCGTTACGGGGCAGTATTTGATACCTCGGATGTCCGATCCATTCGGTTATGGCTGGAACTTATTTGGCACAGCAGACTACAAGGTTGATATCGGACTGCTCAGCGCCCGAATTGCGTGGTATTTGGCAGTAACCTTTGTTGTACTAGGACATGTGTTTGCGGTATACCTCGCCCATGTGGTGGCAGGCCGTATCTTTGGAACGGGTCGCGCAGCGTTTTTAAGCCAAATACCAATGGTCGTGCTGATGGTCCTCTACACCATGGTTAGCCTGTGGATACTGGCACAACCCATGGTTGCTTAAGGAGATGTTTGACTGATTCGGTAGTAAAAATAAGGGCTAAGAATGTAGTAACAAATGGTCCTGCCTTTCGCGGCCGTATATACTACGCCCAGGCTAATTTATTCGTGAGTAACTAGAATTATGAGTGAGCACAGTGGTGGTCTAACTGAAATGCAGGGTGTAGGCCGCGTGGTTCTTATCATTGGCCTGGTTGTATTTCTGATTGGAATGATTGGATTATTTGTGATGTAGGTGCGAAGCCGAAAGGCTGTCGCCCAGGATAGTATCCAGTAGTTCTTCGGCGTCAGTCTGACGGCTGTTGACGCGCTCCCCGAACGAACTGAACAAGCGGCGGTACGACCGCAAACATCAATCCGTTCCATAACCAGCTGTCATCTTGTGTATACGCGTGGCTGATCACACCGCCGAAAAATACAACGCAACCAAGTGTGATCGCGTTTTTCATCGATCGATTGACTGATCCCAGTTTCGGGAGCAGTTGGCTGATAACCTTGTTGTAACCTTCTCCAAACTGGATGATCTGCTGATGGATGATCAGCAGGATAAATACACAGGCTGCAACCAGCAGCAATATGAGGTAGTCCATTTCCGTGTGTGGGTCAGGGATTTCGGGGCCGAAACAGGTCTTTCAGAGAAATCCGCTCCCGCCAGATCAGTTGCGCCAGAACCGGTATAGCAGTGATGCTGAACGCGCCGTACAGCCAGCGCAGGTCTTTGGTAAAAATGTAGCCGAGCAGGCAAGACACACACAACAAGCCAGCTAAGATGAGCGCGGTGCGCACTATTTCAGCTAATGGCAATCAGCGAAGCGGATGCAAAGAACGGATAAACACAGCCAACCAGCGAGATAATAAGCAGGACAATGAGAGCGAATCGCATGGTTTACCCTATAAAAAATAGCACCCGCGGTCCGCAATCGATGGACCGTATGCTGTGGTGTAACGGACTATTTGACGTGTGGATCATCGTCAGAATCTTTCCAGGCAAGTTTCCACCCGATCCAGAAGATTGCGATGCAAATGGCCAATCCGATCAACGCAAAGAGCAAATAGCCGATTTTCATGAGGATTCAATTTTAGTTCATTTCAAGGCCCCGGTCAGTGGAGAAACCGTTTAAATAACGACAAATTTGTTCCATCGTAGAGTGAATTGTTGTGCGTTGAGTCTCGAGTCTCGGGTAACTGGTGCCTGTTGAGCTGGAACCGACCGGTCGGGTGGGGCCGGTCGTGCATAGTGGGTAAAACAAGCCACTGATGTTTAAGCCGCAAGGCGTCTGGTTTAAGACGGTGACATGAAATCCCCACCTAGGCTCACTATTCCGAGTGGAATACACTAAATTCCCCATTAAACAGTATTAAATGTCCTAAATTGGCAACCTTAGCGGGTTCTCGATTTTAGTCAGCTAATTAGACATAAATAGCCATGGCGAATAGAATCTCTATATGGCGAATTTGAGGTTCTCACTAGAAGAACTGGCCCATCTCGGTGGGTGCTCACCTCGATTGGTGCGTCGTTACATCGAGCAGGGTCTGTTGCCACCCGCGCAGGTTCGAGGCCGCGGCGCGTATTACGCGGCGGCACACCTGGATCGTCTGCGCGCAGTGTCGGTCCTTAAATCCAGAGATCGGCTTAGAATCGCGGTGATTCGCCAGGTTTTGGACAATCTGAGTGGGGATGAGATCCAACAAGTAGCAGCGGGTACTGCCCTTGAATGGGATGCCTTACCACACGTCAAGTCGCCCCCAATTAACGCTGCAGTGGTGGATTCAGCTGTTCGATTACAGCCGCAGGATGTAGCCGTGAGTGAAGAAGGTGTGGAAATATGGGCTACGGTCCGGATTACGGCGGATATCGAGTTGCGTGCAAGGGGTCAGAACCAAAAAGCGCTGGGCCGACTGCAGGCAATAGCAGAACAGCTGCGACAGGTTATCCAGACTAATCAGCCGCTGGTGCCAACCGGGGTAGACGGATTAACACCTGGATACAATGAAAGGGAACCGCCCTCGTTGTTGACGCCACTCGACGACGCATTACTGTGAGGGGTCTCTACCGGCTGTGGTGGCGGAAAGTCGACAATTCGGATGGCACAGATGCGTATTACCGTCGGGTCTGAGTCAATAAAAGCGGTGTGTTGGGCTGTGAGTCGTCGGCGACGAGGGGGTCCCGACGCAAAAACATCAATCTGAGGTATTGTCAGATGTTGAATTTAACAGGTCGTGTCATCATGATCTCGGGGGCCAATAGGGGTATCGGTCTGGCCGTAGCGCGTCGACTCTTGGATGGCGGTGCGAAACTGAGCCTGGGCATGAGAGACGAAGTGGCAGCAACAAGCCAGTTTGGCGATACCCAAGACATTATTTTGAATCGCTATCAGGCACGTGATGTGGGTTCTGCTAAACGGTGGGTCGAGAACACGGCGTCAACTTTTGGGAAGATCGATGGGTTGGTCAATAATGCAGGGATTTCACAGCCGGCAGTGAGCCTTATGGATGATGATGAAACCCAGCTGGATGAGATGTGGGCAGTCAATGTCAAGGGACCTACACGGTTAACGCGGTTAGCGATGCCTTACCTGGCTAAAAGTGGTAGCGGGCGTGTCGTAAACGTCGCGTCGCTGTCCGGGAAACGCCTGAAAAATAGTAATATGGGTTACGCGATGACCAAATTTGCCGTCATAGCTCTGACTCACGCGACTCGGCGTGAGGGCTGGGATCAAGGTATTAGGGCAACCGCAATTTGTCCAAGTTTCGTTCGGACGGATATGACTTCTGATGTCAGTCGCGTTGACCCTAACGAGATGATTCAACCTCAGGACCTGGCAGAGCTGATACACACGGCACTCACGTTGCCCAATAATGCAGTGATGGCCGAAATGCTGGTGAATTACACACTCGAAGACATGTTCTGACCGGGTCTGACCTCGAATTTTCCCACAAGACGTCGTTGGAATTTAGTCAACCGCAAGGGAGGCGTTAACCGCTACTACACCTATATCCTGCATCGACTTGAATAGCGGTGATGGCCTGTGGCTATCATTCGCCAACACACCCATCAGGTCTGGCGACGACTATTCCGGCCGCTGTTATGGTTTGCAACTGGAGAGGAGATATTTGGTGATGTTTGGTGGGGCGGATGCGGGGTCGATGGGCGGGTGGTTGCTACAAGCCCAAGAGATTGAACCTTCATGAGCCGTCGGGGTCAGAGCCATAATGCCACCCAATGCGCTGATTGCAAAACACCCGCCGTAGCGGGTGTTAAGCATTGAGAGTCAGAATTAGTTTATAGACTAATTTCTGACAAGAGACTACGAAGATGGTGGTACATAAGCCGCCTTGTGGGCTTTGTATACCGCACTCGCTTTTACCACATCGTCTGAGCTGTACAGCACAATAGTCTTGAAGTCCGCAATTGCACCGCCCAGCACTGTTGTTATTACAGTACCTAGATAACTTGGTAAATCGTCGTATTCAACAATGATTGCAATATGATAGTCCTGCCCCAGCATACCGTAAAAGCCAAGCAGCTTGCCGCCACACTGTTCAACCACGGCACGAGCAGCATCTTCTCGGTTGCTACCAGATTCGGCGATATTCCGGATTGCTTCCGATGTGTATTTTGCCTGTAACATGTATAAAGCCATTAAATCCTCCTTGTTGATTGTTGTAAATTTGCTTTATAAGTATGCCCGGTAGGCAGAACTGTATGCAACGGATGTAGGGAGATTTGATAGATGGTGGTAATGGATAGGTAATAGGCCTTTACGGTTTTACCCAAGCCCACAGAGCATTGGCTACTCTGCTCACTGTCCACCAACAGTGCCGGTTACCAGCCGGTAATTACTCACCGATACGATGGCTCATATCAGACCATTACTCCACCACCTTTAAATTTTTACCTCCAAATTTTTAGATGCCCACAATTTACGATGAGTAAGTGGATAGAACATACCTAATACGTAAAAGGATCAATGGGGGTGGGTAGGGGTCGATGCCACCACACCTATGCCACAATTTGCCACAACAATTCTGTCAATAGATTTGCGCGCTTCATGTTGGTGCTGTAGATTGCGATTCTCTTATGAGACAGACAAAGGCTAGCAACTACAAACGCTTACATGATATTGAATAGCGATATAGGGTCAGCATGAGTGGCACAAAACGAAAACCATTAATTGGCGTATCCGCCTGTCGCAAGCAGATTGACCCTCATCCATTCAATATCGTGGGAGAGAAATACATCAATGGCATTGTTGACGGTGCCGATGCGATGCCAATGATGATTCCGCCGCTCGGTGATCGGCTTGATATCGAAGAATTGTTGGGTCGGGTAGATGGCCTGCTGCTGACAGGTAGCCCGTCCAACATAGAGCCACAGCACTACGGGGGCAACAACAGTGTGCCGCCCCACGATCCCCACCGTGATGCCACCACACTTAAGTTGCTGCGACGAGCGGTGGAGCGTGCTGTACCACTGCTGGCTATTTGCCGGGGATGTCAGGAGGTGAATGTGGCCTATGGCGGTACGTTGCATCCACAACTCGATCAGGTCGAGGGCTTGATCAGGCACCGCGAGGACAGCGCGAGGCCACTAGAAGAACAGTACGCGCCGACGCATCAACTGGAACTGACAGACGCGGGGCTGCTCGCGAGCTTGGCCGGTACAACAGAAGTGTTGGTCAATTCACTGCATACCCAGGGTGTGGCGGAGTTGGGCGCAGGGTTAGTGGTAGAAGCAACTGCACCCGATGGTTTGATCGAGGCTTTTTCAGTGCGAGGTTCAGCCGCTTTCAGCTTGGCTGTGCAATGGCATCCGGAATGGAAAGTGGTTGAGAATCCGTTCTATCTTGCAATTTTCAGAGCTTTTGGCGCAGCTTGTCACCAGCGGATGTCGGGGGCAATTTAACGCCACTGAGGACCGGTCAAATATTTGTGTTTGCTGTTTGACCCAGCCTGCTGCGTACAGATTCAGCTGCAGCTTCAAGCAGAGTTTGTTCCTCGTCAGTTATGGACAGCTCAATAATTTCTCGCAGACCGTTACTATCGAGCACGCAAGGCACACCCAGTACAACATCATGGATGCCATACGATCCGTTCAACATGACTGATACGGGCAGTGCACCTGGCCTGGCACCGCGAATGGCATCCAGGAGCTCACAAACCGCGTGCGCGGGCGCCAGTGTCGCAGAACCTGTCTTGCGCAATGCCACGACCGATTCACCGCCATGCACGGTGGTTTCGACACAGTCCCGAATGTCATCGTCTGATAGGACTGTCGTTACGGGTTTATTACGAATCAATGCGGTTGACACTATCGGTACCATTTCGCCGCCATGACTGCCCAGCGTCACGGCTTCGACATCACTTACTGGCACACCCGCCTTTTGCGCCAGCGTCCACCGGAAGCGGCTGGAATCCAATGTGCCCGCCATGCCCAGTACTTTATGATGCGGAAATCCGGTAGCCTCTAGAACTGTCGTGGTCATTTCATCTAACGGGTTGGTGACAACGATCACGATCGAATCCGGCGCGTGAGTGCGGACCGATTCTGAGATCGACTGAATAATTCTACGATTAATCGTCATCAGGTCAGCACGACTCATACCAGGGCTTCTCGGACGGCCTGCCGTGATAACGACCACCTGAGCGTCGGCAATCAGACTGAGATCGGTGCCGCCTTGAACGTGTGTACCACTGCGGGTAATTCCGGATGCGTGGTTAAGGTCTAACGCGGTTGCTTCAGCCACACCGGGTGCGATATCAATTAGCGCAACTTCGTTTGCGATGCCGCGGTTCGCCACGAGATGTGCAATGTTCAGGCCAACACCACCGGCCCCGATCAGGGCAAGACGAGAAATTGTGCCGGGGGATCTGCCCTGGCTAGGTTTGGGTGCGATCCACTTGGGGTTCCTTCGATATAGACTGCGCTGGAGGGTGATAGCGCCATCAGTCTGTGGGATGGCTGGTTTTTCTAGTGGGCCATCGACGAGTGTAATGCGGGCGCTTTCGGCAGATTCTCGTGCCAGTTGGGTGACGATGTCACCGGGCAGAATTTCCAAAACCTGTCGACCGTTCTGACGGGCGTCAGCGATCTGTTCTGCGCCGATGACACGCGGGCTTCGGGTCATTGTGACGCCGTTTCGATGCCCTCGACCATACCGATGGCTGTGGTTGCCGCCTCCAGTGCGGTCTGTACCGAAGCTTCGCTGCCCGACATGAAAAATCGACCGTATCGACCCAGTGCTTGCACTTGTATGATGTCAATCTCCGCCGCTTTTTCTGCTTCATTGGCGGCGATCGAGATATACGCTGCTGGGGCGCACTCAATGATGCCAAGTGTTTGACCTGGCACCACCAGTGATCCGCTGGACCACTTGTTCAGAAGTTGAGCTTGATAAGGTTCGACCGAAGTAATGATCTGGGTTGATTCAACCTCAGGTTTAAGGCGTTGATTCATGGACAAGCCCAGTTCGCTCAAAATTGCATCGCGTGCTGCGCTGACCTCCGAATTGATCGGCGAGCGCAGAATGAAAAAGCCGAACTCGCGTTCCACAATTTGTGATGTGGCCTCAACACTGGAAGCTTTGAGTGCTTTGTCCACGAGCCTGAAGACTTCGTTGCCTGGCGCCAGTTCGCCGATCAACACCGTGTCTCCGGCCAGTGGGATCGAACCTTGAACAGTGGCGCCGGTGTAAGCCGCAAACTTGGGTTGCAGCCGGTCGATCTGTATCAGTGCACGAATAGTAAGGTCTGGATTCATCGTAGAGGTCCTACAAGTCGTAAATATCTCGCCACGGGCGCGACTCATAGGCGATGCGTTTGATGTTGATTAGGTGCAGAGCAGTCACATTGTCCGAGACGATTGAGCCGGATGCCGTGCCGGTGCCCAGCATGAAGCTCGGTTCCAGATCGGTGGAAAAACCCATACCCCCTGTAATGGCGGGCGTATTGACCAGCAATCGCCCCACCGGTAACTGGCCAAACTGGGCCACGGTATTTGGATCGTCACAATAAATCACCGCTGTATGTCCCCAGCCGCCCAACTCAACGACCTGTCGACACAGGTCGTAGCCGTTATCGACATCACGTGCTTCGTACCAGGCTAGTACGGGATTAAGTTTCTCCATAGACAGCGGTATCTGGCGACCGATTTCGGTCTGTTCTGATAGCAGTACCCGTGTATTCGGGGGTAATGTGATATTGGCGAGTTGTGCAAGGTGATGCGCTGATTGACCAACGCTGCCGATGCGAATGGATAATTCCTCGGTAAATATCACGTCGGCCAACCGTGCCGATTCTTCCGCAGTACAGAAATATCCCCCTCTGGACTTGATTTCATAGCGCAACTGTTGAGCAACGCTCTGGTCAGCGATTACTGACTGTTCGGATACACACGCTGTCCCGTAGTCAAAAGATTTAGACATCATGATCTGCTCAGCAATTTCATCGAGCTCATGGGCCTTGGAACTGTGCACATAGAGAGGAACGTTACCAGGCCCGACCGCGAGCGTAGGTTTGCCGGATGAATAGGCGGCTCGGACCATGGCGCTGCCACCGGTTGCCATGACCACAGAAGTGCGCCGATGCCGCATCAGTTCAGCAGTGCCTTCCTGTGTCACGTGTGGTAGGCATTGAATCAGGCCGCGGGGAGCGCCCATCTGTTCAGCAGCTTGTGCCATGATGCGGGTTGTTTCCAGCCCGCACTGTACCCCGCGAGGATGGGGCGCACAGACGATGGCATTGCCAGCTTTGACTGCAGACAATACTTTATAAATTATCGTCGAAGTCGGGTTGGTCACCGGGATAAGCGCAGCAACCACACCCATCGGTTCGCCCACAGCAGCAATTTTTGTTACATCGTCCTGCCATAAGACGCCTAGCGTGCGCACATTGCGCAGCCAGTCCGCGACTGTCAGGCAGTTAAAAAGGTTTTTGAGTCGCTTGTCTTCGGCATTGCCATAACCGGTTTCTTCTGCCGCCAACAACCCAAGACGCGCACATTCGGGCTCTATGGCTGATGACATGGCTTGAACCACTTCATCGATCAACGAGACATCAGTACCCCTAAACTTGCGAAAAGCTTCCCAGGCCGACTCAGCGGCTCGCCGGGCTTCGTAGATTGACAGTAAGTCAGCGTCCATTAAGTAGCCACCGTCATTGCGTCCAGTTGTGTTCGTATGCTGTCTAAGTCTGTATTGACGAAGCCCATGTTATCGAGCCGGCGTCCAGCATGGAGCAAGTCACCGCCAATGCTCTGATGGGCAAGTTCGATCATTGCGGATGTTGCCGGAACAGGCAAATCCGCTAACTGTGCTGCCGATTGCAGCGGCACCAGTGAGCCCATTGTCGCACAGCGGATAAGATCGTCCGCCTGATTTGGTTGTGGCACTGGACGGACCATCGTACCGGCCATCGTACCGGCAAAACGATCCAGCCACTCATCGGTCGAGGGTAGATTACGTACCCCCCAACGTGCGGCAACTGCACGCCGTTCTTTCGCCAGCGTTGTCACGATGCGATTGTGCCGCTCACCGAGAAGTGTCCGGAAAACACGCCTGTTTTCCAGGGGTTCTGCGCCGGCGGGTAATGGCGTTTGGCCGTCTTGTAGAGCTAAACCGCCCAGAGTTAGGCCTACGACCTCGACCAGGCCGCTGGCATCGCCAAAACCAGAATGAAGTACGCTGGCTACAGGTGCCAAATCGGGTATCAGCGCAGCCATTGCACGCAAGACGCCTATATTTCCGCTGGGTAACACCGCTGTTGTGACTGGGCCGGTTTCAGTCAGATAGAGCGTCCCACCCCGGTCATCGACCCAAAAAGGCAGAGACTGAAGCTCGACGATCGATATGGCTGAAGAATTACCGCCGACCCTGAGGTACCAAGCGGTTTCAACCGCCCCCAAGGTTCGGCCTGGCGCGACCACCACCACCTGACCATCATTCAGATGTCCACCCAACACCATGGCGTAGGTACGCTGCTTGAGAACCGGACCGGTGACGAAGATAGCATCGGCGTCGAGAACAGCCTCATCCAGGCTGGATGACAGTGTTATGGAGGGCACTTCGGACTGATTGATCTGATAGGTCCCGACCGGACCGCTGCCACGAATGGTAATTGCACCGCGTTGCCTGAGCGGGTCCAGATCCCGGGCATAGGCGGAGAACAGGGTGACGTCGCAGCCGGCGGCCAGACATAGACAAGCCAGAGTACAACCCTCTGCATTCGCGCCGAGTACGGTGATCCTTTTCAAAGGATGCTCATTAGTAGGGATAACCGCGGGCATCGTAGCGAAAGCCCCAACGACTTGCTGGATCTCTGTGGTACTCATAAAAGCGGTACGACCTGCCCCGCTCAGGATTGACCGGTTGGCAGGTCAGTCAGAGTCTTGAACGGGCGGTGCGAACTGCGTCGCTCAGCCCAGCGACGGCAGCAGGCCTTCGATTTCCGAATCTGGCCTCGGGATTACATGAACAGCAACCAGTTCACCCACCTTGTTGGCTGCAACGGCACCGGCATCGGTCGCAGCTTTGACAGCACCGACTTCACCTCTGACCAGTACCGAAACCAGACCGCCACCCGCCTTGACGTGGCCTATGATGGTGACATTTGCAGCCTTGACCATTGCGTCTGCTGCTTCTATTGCCGGGACAACGCCCCGGGTTTCAATCATCCCCAGGGCGACATGCCCCGGACTTAATTTTTCTGCCATGGTGTAGTCCTCGTTAGCCAGAATTAGCCTGGTATGTTAGTTGATTGTTCACAGTAATTTCGTCTACCAGCATAACAGCTGTTTCGTCAGTCGGAGCACCACTGGTTTCCGGTGATATCCGAGCTGCCGATCCCGATGCCAGTAAGACCATATCACCAACACCGGCACCACAGGTATCAGTGATCACCTGGCTCGGGTTCAGTACTGCCCCACTGGCATCTACGATATCCACAAGTAGTAGTTTTTGGCCCACCAATCGACCGTCTTTGATAGTACCGGTTACTGAGCCGATGACTCGGGCAATTTTCATCAGAAGTTTTCTAGGTATCGTTCAATTTCTACGGGCGTGACCTGGTTGGCAATAAACTCTATTTCACGCTCCGACTGCTGGATTAAAAGCTCGAGCAGATCCGCTCCTAAAACTTCGGCCATAAGGTCGGACTCTCGTGCGAGCGCTACAGCGGTCGCGAGATCTGTAGGTATAGGCTGACAGTCCGGGTTTTCGTATCCATTGCCTACCGTTTCTGCCGTAGGCTCAAGACTGTCTTCAATGCCTTTGAGGCCGGCAGCAATTTCCAGTGCCAGTAAGAGATAGGGATTGCAATCAGCAGAGCCGTCGCGTTTTTCTACTCGGACCGCGTTATCGTTGCCCAGAATGACGCGCAATCCAACTGTACGGTTGTCAATACCCCAAGCGTTGTTTATCGGGCAGAAAGAATAGGGTTGGCGGCGACGGTAGGCATTTGGTGTGGTTGCTGAAACCATTGCCATTTCAGCCATGTGTTTTTGAAGTCCCGCGAGATAGTGTCGTCCGAGCTTAGACAACGCACCATTGTCAGCCATTACATTCTGGTTATCTTTCCACAAGGAGTGATGAACATGGAACCCATTACCGGACTCGGCGAAGAAAGGCTTAGACATGAAAGTCGCATGATACCCATGCGCGTTTCCAAGTTCTTTGACGAGTCCCCTGAAAGTGACGACACGATCGGCCGCTATCAGTGCTTCGTCGTATCGGATATTGACTTCTACTTGACCTGCAGCATATTCCGGGTTGGACTGTTCAATCGGTATACCGACTGCGGTTAAATGACGTCGAATTGGACCCAACACATGTTCCAGTTCAGCTGCCCTGGGCAGGCCATAAACCTGGATACCACGATCTCTGGGCTTCAAGGTTTCTTTGTCCAGTAGGTAGAACTCAAGTTCCGTACCAATTCGAGTTACATATCCCATATCACTAGCTTTCTGTAAAACTCGCACAAGCGCAGCTCGAGGGTCTATCGCCACTGGCTGATGATCTGTGCCTACAGATTCGGAGAACGAATAGACCACACCTTCTTCCCAGGGAATCGGGTGGACCTCACCAATGGGCATAATATGCACGTCAGGGTAGCCCGTGTCCCAGTTCGTATAGGGGGTATCCCACACGTCGCAAGTCATGTCGATGGCAAATATCGCGTTCGCCATTGCCATCCCGGACTCACAGATGTTGGCCCAGTTTTCCGCCGGGATACGTTTGCCCCTTAGCAACCCGTTTAAGTCACCCATTCCCAGCACGACAGTGTGGACACCCTCTGGTAGCGGCTTATGTTCTTGGCCCATCTGCGTGAATCTCCTAGTTTGAGCTCCTAAGCATACGCATTAAATTCAGATTTGTACGTGAGTGCAACCGGACTAATTGTATACTGTATTCATCACTGCCGAGCAATGGTGAGTTGACAGTGCCCATCTCTACACATGCCGTGGTAGTTGGTGCGGGAATTGCTGGTGTAATGACCGCCCTCTACCTCCAACGACGAGGCTGCAGCGTGACGCTGGTCGATCGCTGGGAGCCCGGTCATTCGCGCGCGTCATCTTCCGACTACAACCGGATTCTGCGCGCCATTCATGGCAGTGATGAGATGTATACCCGCTGGGTGCGTGAAGCGCGGCTGCGCTGGATGGAGCTGGAACAGGAACTCAACACAGAACTCTACATCGAATGCGGTGCGCTCATTCTGGCCGAAGAAGGTCACTCCACCTGGGAAGAGGTCACCATGCCCACGTTCGACAAACTGGGCGTTCCCTATGTGCGTGTCGGGCCTGATGAATTACCGGTGCGATTTCCGCAGTTTGATTTTCGCAAAGTGGCTTTTGGGTTATGGGAGCCTGAAGCCGGTATGGTGCTGGCCCATCGTGCGGTAACTGAAACTTTTAAGCAGTTCCTGCGTGAAGGCGGTCAGTTTCGTAGGGGTCGTGTCACCACCGACGAAACTGAGACACCGCTTTTGGATGGGAAGCCCCTGTCTGCTGATCTCGTGGTCATGAGCTGTGGGTCATGGCTGGCGTATCTGTTTCGGCAGACTTTGGGTCCTATGCTGAAGGTGATCCGGCAGGATATTGTGTACACGTCGACACCTGATGGTGACCGGTCATTTGACGCTGATCAGATGCCCTGTTTTGTAGATCATGGGTATGGGGCTTACGGGGTCCCGTCGGTCTATGGCTGGGGGGTTAAGGCGGCAATCGCCTGGCATGCCACAGATATTGATCTGGATGATGAGGATCGGGTGGTCGACCAGTCGGCCATCGCACGGTCACGACAGTACTGGGCGTACCGATTTCCACGCCTTGCAAATGAAATTGTGATCGACCAAAAAGCCTGTCATATCTCAATGACGCCGGACACGCACTTCATCATCGATTTCCACCCTCGGCACAGCAACGTGCTGATCGTCGGTGGGTGTTCAGGCCATCTGTTCAAGCATGGTCCGATGCTAGGAGATTATGTTGCCGGCGTTGGTTTGCAGGAGTGGGGAACAGCGCCGCGATTCAAGATCGGCCCGCGAACGTCAATGCCGATGAGCGAATCGCCCTCGGGGCGTTAGCTGGATCGTTTCAGCAAGCTTACCTACCAGCTGTAGGGTCGGTCGATGCCGGCGAGCTTGACGCCAGTGAAGGCCGATGCTTCCAGTGACAGGGCTCTCAGGTCTTCGACTTCAAGATTGTGGACATTGGATTTACCGCAGGCTTTAGCCAGCAGCGTGACTTCCATAGTCATCGCTGTCAGGAATCGCGCGACTCGTTCGGACGCAGCGGGAACGTCCACGCGTTTTTCCAGCTCAGGGTCCTGTGTTGCCACACCCACCGGACATAGACCGGTATGGCAGTGGTGACATCGACCCGGTGCGGTGCCCAACGCCGCGTAGTCATCAAAGTAGCGGGGTGAATTACAACCCAGGGCGACTAGACCGGCTGTACCGATCATCACCGCATCAGCGCCCAGTGCGAGGCATTTGGCAACGTCTGTGCCAGAACGGATGCCGCCGGCAGCGACCAGTGAGACCTCGCCAGTTTTACCGCACTCATCCAGAGCCTCACGCGCAGCACGAATCGCGGAAATAAGCGGGATCCCGGTGTGGTCGAGCAGTAGTTCTGGGGAAGCTCCGGTGCCGCCTTCGGCGCCGTCAACCACGATGACGTCCACCCCGGCTTTAGCTGCAATGGCAACGTCGTAACGTGGCCGGGTGGCGCCCATCTTGAGAAAAATCGGGACCTGGTAATTGGTTGCCTCACGGAGTTCTTCGATTTTGACCTGCATGTCATCGGCGCCTAGAAAATCGGGGTGGCGTACGGTCGACCGCTGATCAACGCCTTTAGGCAGAGAACGCATCGCGGCCACTCTGTCTGAGACTTTCATCCCCAGCAGCAGACCGCCGGTGCCGGGTTTGGCCCCCTGCCCGACGACGAGTTCAATACCGTCCGCCATGCGCAGATGCTCCAGGTCCAACATGTAGCGCGAGGGGGTCATTTGGTAAACCAGTGTGCTGGACGCTTGCCGCTCATCTTCCAGCATGCCCCCTTCGCCCGTGCACGTCATACTGCCGACCTTGGATGTACCGTACCCCAGTGCAGCCTTTGCCGACGCGGACAACGCACCGAAGGACATGGATGCGATATAGATCGGGATGTCCAGTTCTATCGGTTTTTCAACCAGACCGGGACGATTGCCCAGAACGGTGCGCGTGTCGCAGCTTTCCCGGTAACCCTCAAGTGGCAGGCGAGTCATGGTGGCTGGTACGAATGTCAGATCATCAAACGTGGGCATCCGTTGATTGAAGGTATTAAAGCCCCGGATCTGGTAACGCCCCAGACGCGATAACGCATGTACCTCCGACAAAGATTGGGGAGTCCAACGGACAGAATCACCTTTTTCATAAGACGACGGGACACCCGCCGGCCGGTTAGCATCGGCGCCGTCGGTCATTGCAACGGCGTCTTCTGCTGGCGTTGCAAAGGGGTAGCTGTAGGGAGTTTTCAGATCATCAGCCATGCGCTTGCGTCCCGACTTTCAAAGTGCCATAGCCGCTGTGCTGATACAATTTTCTGCCAAGAGCGGCTGCCGTTATCCAGGCCCCTGCTGGCGAGCAGATCCTCGATTTGTTCAATTTCATCATCGGACGGTTGCGCGATTTTTGAATCTACGCCTAAGGATTCGATAGGGCCTGCGACCCAGACTTCACCGCCCCAGAGGGAATCAGCGCATGCTTCATCGGCGCCACCCAGTGCGATGATGCGGCCGGCGTGTGCCATAAACCCCGACAGATAGCCGATCTTGCCTTCGACAATAATGTCGCCGCCTTTCATGGAGATACCACAGCGAGGGCCGGCATCCCCTTTGACGTGAATCAGACCACCGCGCATTGAGGCCCCGAGGCTCATACCGGCATAGCCGTTTATCGTGATTTCGCCGCTGGCCATTGCCTCCCCGGCGGCCCAGCCGGCATTGCGTGATATCGTGATGTGAGCGCCATTGTTGAGACCGCCACAGTAATAGCCGACACTGCCGTCGAAATGAACCTCTGCACCAGCAGGTAGGCCGATGCCTAGATTATGGCGGGAACGGGTATCGGTCACGGCGACGGGCTGGCCGGATTCGATTCCGTCCCGAATAGCCTGGTTGCACTCGCGCAGCGGTCGGTCGGCAACCCGAACTTCGTGTCTGTTCATGCTGCACGGTCCAGCGATGAGTGAGTCTGCCAGGTCTGCGTCAGGCTGGGACCGTCAAAGTTGACCACTTCGACTTCGTCAAGATGGATAGTTCGCACCGCTTGCTCTTCGGTAGCGATCGAGAGTGTATTGTTGCTGTCTACCGCCACCAGCGGTTTAATGGCCCAACGATCTTTTGCGAATCCCAGCTGGTCGTGGTTGCTGTACAGAAAGGTGAAGCAGCCATCGATCTCCGTCAGCGAACGCTTCAATGCATCAGCCTGGGTCTCGCCTTGGCTCATACGGTCGGATATCCATACCGCCAGCAGTTCACTGTCGTTTTCGGTCATGAAGCGGTAGCCTTTTCGTTCCAGTCGTGCCCGCCAGGTGTAGTAATCGGTAATTTGGCCGTTGTGAACAATGGCAACATCGGGAAAAGGTCGGGCCCAGAATGGATGGCTGGCAGTTGGCGAGACATCTGATTCCGTTGCCATCCGAGCATGCCCTAATCCGTGTGTGCCAATGAAATCACGGACGTTGTGTTTTTCCGCGACCTCTGCAGCACCGCCGAGGTCCTTTACAATTTCCAGGGCTCGGCCGACAGATTGCACTTCAATTCGATCAGAATATTCATCGATCTGATGGACCCAATCTGTGAGAGACGTGGGCTCACGAATCTCCATACGTACAGACACATGATCTGAATCAGCTTCATCATGAGTTGGGTCGCTCAAAAAGTCGCTGCCGTGCTCACGCAGAAGGTCGAGAAAAAATTCGAGATCTGCCGACAGATTCTGTCGTTTGGCAGTCATCGCCCGCACAATATAACCGCTCTCAAGAGGCTTGCCGTAGAGGGCAAAGCCGGTCGAATCCGCACCGCGGTGGCGCTGGGCGTGCATTAGCTTAACCAGGTCCGCGCCAACCAGGCCGGGTTCAGTCAGAATTCTGCCTGCGATACCACACATAATGGTGCCCTTCCAGCTTTGTATACTGAATACACTGATTATAGATCCTGGCAAATGCGGATCATAGAGGTGCTGTCAAACAACAAGTACAGCCTGAATGCCGCCAGTTCGGTTGGTGCTCAGTGCCGCTCGTCATGAAGCCAACGAACATGGTTGTCCAGGCCCTCCCGGATGTGCGCCACCATCGCGGTTTCTGCCTCATCTACATTCCCCGTCTTAATCTGGTCAAGCAATAACAGGTGTTGTTCTCTGTTGTCTTGACTGTCTGGTATCGGATAAGCCGAAAAGCTGCGGATAGAAATGCCCCTATTCCAGATGCTGTCAAACATGTCGAGCAGGATCCCATTACCGGTTTGGGCGACGATAGTTCGATGGATAGTCCGATTGGCGTGGAAGTGTTCTTCTTTATGGTTGGATTTCAAGCCCATCTCCGATCTAACCGCTGTTTCAATGTTCTGAGCTTGTTCTTGAGAAAGCGCTCCGGCTAAGAGTTTGGCTGCGAAACCTTCGACGGCCTCTCGGGCGAGGTACAGGTCTTGTATTTCCTTTTCGGTAATGTCGCGGATCTGGAAACCACCGCGCCCCGCAGCCTCCAGCACGCCTTCGCGCTCAAGTCGCAAAAACGCCTCTCGGACCGGGGTACGGCTGACATCGATCTGACTGGCGATGGTTTCCTGAATCAGCCGCTCACCGGGTACGATCTTACCCGACAGGATCGCAGAGAGGATCTGCTCATAGACGTCATCGGCCAGTCGGGTTCGTTTTCGGTCAAGTCGAGTAAACATCGGGACAATTCTCAGTAGTGTGTCTTATGTATTTTGGATTACGTTAGACTGACGAGATTATGGTAATCATGTCAACCTCAGGCGGCGGCCGGTTTGAGAAGATCGGTTCCTACGTTCGGGCTAAACGCATTGGCCCGTTCGTCTTTGTAGCCGGCACAACAGCCATTGAACCCAGCGGCAAACTGCATGCCCCAGGAGATACCTATGCCCAGACGATTTACGCGTTTGAGCGAATCGCCGATGCACTGGCTCGTGTGGGTGCTGAGATTAAGTATGTGGTGAGAACCCGGGCCTACCTCGCAGACATGAAAGAGGCCGGCGGCTTTGTTCGGGCACACGGGGAGATTTTCGCAGGCATCGAGCCCGTCAGTACCGCGGTTGAGGCCGGATTAACCACACCCGGTATGATGGTAGAAATTGAAGTAGATGCCATCATTCATGATGTGGATGGACAGATAACACTCGACGGTACCTAATATATTTAGCGGTTCAACTGCATTGACAACGAATTTTTATCATCTTAGAGGTTGTTAAGGTGATGCCAATTGTATTGCACGAAATCGATGAAAGAAGACTAACCTGGGCAAATTATTTTGAGTTGTTTTCAGCCTGGACTTAATGATTTCCGGAATAACCTTTTAAAAAATAGAAGCCGACCGGGTTACCCGGGTTTCAGGTGAACCGCTTTCGAGGTGAAGACATTCACTGTGAAGGGTAAATGTCCAGCGCAAAAAGCTGTTTGAGGTAACCTCTAATTCACGGGTTATAAGGGGTGTGTGGGTGGAGGTGCGGAACGTCTTTTAGATGGTCTAGCTAACTGAGAAAGATGTATCTGGTAATGGAGAAAATAATTCCTAGAGGCAATCTACGTTACAGGCTTGAATAAAAGCACCGAGATGTTGATGCGGCATACCCATTTTAGAGCAGAGGATTTGGTTGGGAGGTTGAGTTAAAGGTGTGTTTGCGGGGTATACATCTGTATGCCCCGTTTACAAATGTTCTGCGTAGGGCGCGATTAGAATTGCTTTTGTCTAGTTGAGAAACTCTCTCATCCAACACAGTATTACGTAGAGGCTTGTCAACATATTTAATCGAGAGTATCGCGTCAGTCGCGGTATCGTAGCCAACTTCATCGCTATGATCGTTTATATATTCACAAGCCGAAACAATAAATCTGTTGCCAACTGTGAAACGATTGGCGAATCCAAACGAAGTACTGTCGGCTTGAGGGTATTTCTCTTCCAACACCTAACTATATTAAATGCTCGGCATTGGCTTGATCAAAATTCCATGGCTTGCCATTACCCTGACGGCCTTTGATCGCACGTAGTCGATAAGATGAGGTAAGGCTATGCTACCTGCCGTAACCTCCGGTCGTGCCGAATACCATCCAATAGATACCAATGCTCTTATCAACATGAAAACACGCACGTATGCTAGATCATTGTCACTGATGGACCGGAACTTGCGGTAACCAGTGATCATAGCTGCCTGCAGATGTTCAATGGGCTTGTCGAGGTGATAGTTAAACAGAGCGACCGCTATGTCGTAGTGATGCCAGCCGAAACCTGAATCATCAAAATCAATTACGTGTAACCGACTCCCTTCAACGACGATGTTGGCAGGATGCAGATCGGCATGGATGATACTGTAAGTGTGCGGGTCTTTACCGAACTCAAGAAGGAGGTCATAAATATTGTGCCGCAACGTATCAAAATATATTTTTTGATCTGGGGTTAAAGCAGAGGATTCCCAGAATCTTCCCCAGAATGGTGCCTCGCCCATTAATCCGTCGGCATCGAAGGAATGTCGCGAGAACTTTAACGGTATGGTCCAAGAAACCGCTTGATTATGGAACTTAGCCATGACCTCACCCAGAAGTGAGAAAGAATTTTCAACAAATGTTGAATCAGGATTGCTTTCAATGAGATTCTCCATTGGCATACCATCTACCCATTCGAGAAGTCCCGCATAACGGTGTTGATTACCAAGATAGACAGACACATATTGTCGACCGTCTCGAGTGATCCGGGGCACAGGAACAGTGAGTCCGGCGTCCAGAAGAGCCTCAGTCCACTGTAGCTCAGAAAGCAGTTCGTTCAGATTATGATAACCAGGCCTATGTAAGCGAAGAACAAAAGACTGTTTTGTGCCATCCGTAATCTTGAAAACGATGTTTTCGGTCAGAGTTAGGGGTTCGATATCTTGGGTCTGGATATCCCAGCTTGCAAGTGCATTATGAGCGGCCGCCCAGGACAAATCATTAAGCATCTAAATGTTCAAGTGTCTGTTCTAGAGCACCTAAAAACTCCTCCGCATCAATTTTTGAAAACACAAGAGGTGGGCGAACCTTAAGAACATTGTCGTATGCGCCAGCATTACCTGTCAGAAAACCTCGATCTTTAAGTTCATTAACCACGCGTACTGCACTTTGTTTATCTGGAGCTTTACTTTTCGAGTCTGTAACAAATTCAAGCCCCCGAAAAAGACCATGCCCACGAACATCTCCAATTGACTTATGTTTCGCTTGGATTTGAAGGAATCGTTCGTGTAGAAACTGGCCAACAGTAGTCACATTTTCATGGAGATTTTCTTGTTCAATTACGTCAAGCACAGCATTTCCAGCCGCGGCTTGCACTGGACTTGATGCGCAAGTGTTGAAATAACGGGTTTGTCGACGGAACATTTCAGTAACTTCCGTTGATGCAGCTGTTGCTGCAAGGGGTATACCACCTCCTAGAGGTTTACCCATGGTGACAATATCGGGTACGAAGTCCATTAGCTCATACCCCCACCACAGACCGGTACGACAAAGCCCGGCCTGAACTTCATCAGCAATAAATACTCCACCAGCTTGATGAATAAGTTTAACGGCCGCCTTCATATATCCTTCGGGAATATTTGGCAGACCCTCATTAGCTAGTATTGGACATACGAGCATACCCGCAAACGGTATACCGTCTTCACGAAAAGAGTCGATCACTGATTGGAGCTCTCTGAGAAAATGTTCCTTTGGATCATCAGCATCAGTGCGGTAGGTCTCTGGAAACGGTATGGATCGCACTTCGCCCCGATTGTCCTTTGGAAGAGTTAGTTTCGAAACCTCAACACTGTTTCCGTGGTAAGTAGCGTTGGTGCATACAATACCTCGGCCTCCAGTTACCATTCTCGCCATTTGCAAAGCAATTTCATTGGCCTCTGTACCGGTGCAGCTAAAAATTACACTTTCAATTGACTCATGATGAGTATTAATTAGTCGATCAGCATAATCTAGGATGGATTGATGCAGATACCGGCTATGGACGTTCAAAGTATTTAGTTGGCGTGACACAGATTCTACAAAATGGGGATGACAATGACCTACACACGGTACATTGTTGTAAAGGTCAACATAACGGCGTCCAGACTCATCGTATATAGAAACGCCTTCCCCTCGTACGAGTTGTACGGGTTTTTCATAGAACAGAGTCGACCCCTTACCAAACAAGTGGTTTCGTCGGTTGAGGAGTGTTGTGTTAGTCATTTGTTATCCTTTTGCCCGGAAAAGGCTTTTAGGCTGAAGCCTATTGCTAATGCTAATGCACCAACTAATACCGACAAGAAACCTACGGCAGGCACCATGGGTGTGTATCCTCCGATCATTTTTCCGTAAAGCCATTCAGGAATTGTTACATCCGCGCCACTGGTGAAATAAGCCAACGGAAAGTTACCCCAACTGAGCAAAACTGCGAACATAAACCCGGAGACAATTCCAGGGCCTAGCAGCGGTATCGTAATATCACGAAACACCTGCCAGCGAGACGCGCCGAGATCAGTAGCTGCCTCCTCGACTGAAGCGTCATAGCCAAATGCCTGAATAGAAATTATTAGGGTAACAATCGGTGCAATCCAGACCAATTGTGCGAAAACTGTAGCCTCCCAAGACATAACCACGCCAAACGAATTGAACCACAGTTGGAGTGCGAGCCCAAGCACCGACTGTGGAAAAAATACAGGAACAAGGAGTATTTGTTGGAACAATGACTTCCCGCGCCAATCATGTCTTGCATAGGCAAGAGCCCCGAACACTGCGAGCGTCACTGAAATCAGGGCTACGCAGAAAGCCACCGTCAGTGAGGTGAGGAATCCATCGTGAATCTGGAGAGAAGAAAAAGTATTTTCATACCATTTCATGTCGTAACGTCGAACCGGAAAAACGAAAAAACGTGATTTTGAAATCGATGCTAATGCAACTATTAGCATCGGCACATACATCAAACTCAATATTAGTGCCAGATAGGACTTAGCTAAGCGGCGGTAAAGGACAGAATCAAACATATGTTGTATACCGCTAGCGTGTGCCTAGCACTTTATTGAGGTCTATCTTGCGCATTGCGAAAAAGACCGCTGTACCAGCTAGGATAATCAATAGTACGGCTAGGGCGGACCCACGCGGCCAGTTTTGGCCATACGAAAATGCCGATTCGATATCTTGTGCGATGGTTACGATCACACCTTTGCCTAGAAATTTGGCTTCAGAGAACGCGCCTAGTGAGATCACAAAACAAAGAAGAGAACCAATCAAGATGCCTGGCATTGCTAATGGGATCTCGATGTCTCGAAATATTCTCCATTTACTGGCGCCCAAGTCGAGAGCCGCTTCTCGCACATCCGTTGGTACATTTGACAGGCCGAGTAAGACCGGAAACAGCATAAACGGCAAATAGATATAAACCATTCCAAATACTATGGATGGTACGTTGTTTACCAAGCTGCCAGGTCCGAAACCAAAAAGATAATTAAGACTTCCATCAAGAAATCCGGCTTTATCAAAGAATAGAACCCAGCCGTGTAGGCGAATATTTTCTGCAACAAATAGCGGAGCCACAACAAGAAGCGTCAGTGTGTCTGCCATCCCACCTGAGTAGCGCTTAAGTGCCAGAGCAAGTGGGTAACATATTATTAGGAGTAACGCCGTGCTGATAATTGCTAGAAGCAGTGACCACCCAAATGAAAGATAAAAAGCCTGCTCAATAATATCTATATAATTTTCTAAAGTCGGGGTTCCGAACGGACTAAAAGATCCTCTGGGCTGGACGCTGTAAAGCATAACTAGCGCGAGTGGACCGAAAAATCCTAGTCCTAGAAGGACAAACAAAGGTGCACTACATAACAGGCCTGATGAAAGTGACGACCAAACTCGAGATATCGATTTTTGACTATCCATGTATGACCCTTTACTCCGGAAACAACATGGAATCCTCGGGATTCCATCCAAAACTGACCTGATCACCAGATTTCGGCAGTCCCGCCTCTCGAAGTCGTTCAACCAAGAAAGTATCGTTTTTACATCGAATTTGGTATTGAATTCGGGAGCCAAGAACGTATTCGTTGAACAATTCGCCACTGAACACGTTCGTACTACAAGGTTCATCAGGATTGACTAGGCGCATATTTTCAGGTCGGATCATTAAAGTTCCTTGCCTAAAGGAAGTCTCCACACTAGAAGGAGGCGTTATGGCCGCACCCATGGATTCACACCATAACTCTCCACCGTTACCTCGGGTTACAGCAATAGAATTAACTTCACCCATAAATTCGCATACGAATCGGTTGACAGGATTGCTATAGATTTCATGGGGACTACCTATTTGAGCGAGCCCACCGTCGCGCATCACGCCAATTCGATCGGACATTACCATCGCCTCTTCAAGCGAATGAGTGATATAAACGAACGTTTTTTTTGTTTCTCGCTGGATATCTTTAATTTCCTTTTCCAGCGTCTTTCGAAGTCGGTAGTCAATGGCAGATAGGGGCTCATCAAAGAAGAGGATTTCCGGATCAAATGCTAATGCTCTGGCTAGTGCGACTCTTTGTCGCTCGCCACCTGAGCATGTAGTAACCGGTCTGTCGTAGTAAGAAATTGGGAGATGAGATAATTCTAAGCAACGTGCCGCTCTTTCCTTTCGCTCCGATGGTGGAGTGCCACGGCACTTGAGAGGATATTCTACGTTGCCCCCAACTGTCATATGCGGAAACAACGCTAAAGACTGAAACACCATACAAGTGGGACGCCAGTTGGCCGGTCTATCGTTGACGCGTTCACCTCTAAGCAGAATGTCGCCCCGAGTTGGCTTATCCATGCCAGCAAGCATTCGTAGTAAAGTGGTTTTCCCTGAACCTGAGGGTCCTACAAGTGTGAAGAACTCGCCTTCTTCGAATGCAAGAGTGATCTGGTTTACTGCGGCAAGATTTCCAAAATACTTGTCCACACCGAGTAACTCCATTATCGGTTCTGCTGGCACTGATTTATCCTTTCATACTTAGATCAAAGTTGATTAACTATTACCTGTCTCAATCTTAAGAATATCTGTCTGTGAGGTAAATAGGAGCATTGTTCACACAATATTTGACGTTACTACTGAACAGAGCGGCTGGGGTCCAGCCGCTCTGTATTTAGCAGTAATGTGATGCTTTACCGTAGATAAAGCAGTTAAGTTAGGATCCGCGAGTTCGCTTAGCCTCTGTGTACATGTCGTGCATCGCATCGTAATCAGGATTGATATCAAAATCGATACATCGATCTACAAGTGATCCAAGCCACGAACCTCCCTCACCCCACTGGATAGCATCTAACTCATCTTTACTCCATTTTGACAGACAGTCGTTAGATCCCATCTGGACAACTGGATTAAGCGTTCCGGGTGATTTTGCCCCTACTCGATAAGCTGCTTCAGGTGTGTGGCAATAAACGAGAAACGCATCAGCTAAAGGTGTCGGCGATGGGTTTGCGACGAGAGATGTGACTTCGATCCAGATAATGCCTGCCCGACCGTTTGGATGTGAAGCAGTTTTTGTTTCTTCAGGACCCTCTATGGGCACTACGTTCATGATCTGAGTTTCGCCTTCGAGGCGAGCCGCAGATGCGGTATAGACACTGCCGGGGAAACAGCCCACAACTTCGCCGGTAATCATGTCACGGCCTAAAGCAGCTTGGTCATCGGAAACTTTCTTGGCATTTTTAAAGATTTTGAAAATCATCTCTTTGTAAGCTGCCATCTCAGTGTCTGTATGCTTACGAAACGGAGTAAATCCGGCTGCCATGCATGCGTGCATGATGACCCAGTTTTCGTAGTCAAGTATTGCGTACTTGCCAGCTGCGCCTTCGATCATCTCAGCGTACCCGCCTTTCTCGATTGCATCAGCGCTAATTAAGTCACTGTTAATAACCATCGCTGAAGGACCGTAACGCTGTATGATTCCAAGTAGATGATTACCACTGACATCTAAGGTCCAATGATACGGCCACTCAAATCCAGGGACATTCATTTCATAAAGAGGTTGATATTTGTCTTTATCGAGAGGAGTTATCAGTCCTTCTGGGTACAACATCTTGCGCTGCCATGCATTGTTTAAGTTAATCACGTCCCATGTTTTTGTGCCGCCTCCACGAAGGTTGTTAACCGCAGCAGGATCAGAAATAAGCATCTGAGGGTTAACTTTGGCGCCAGTTTGGCGACTGAACGGATCTAGTACTGGTTCTTCTGTATATCCTTCCCACGCATGGATATTAAGTTCCATCCGGTGATTCCCACCAGCAAGTTCAGCTTTTGTTCTTTCCCAAAGGTCATTGGCGTAGTCGGCGCCGGAATCAGCGCGGGCGGACATAGCAGGGAGCATACCGGCTGCACCAACAGTGGCAGCAAGACTTGCGGTACTCCTGATAAAGTCTCGACGAGACGATGAAAAATTTCGATAAACGTTAGTCATCATTACCTCCTTGGTAGGGTAGTGTTTAGTTTTATGTATTTACTTTCTTACAGATAGATATATCATAGATTTATAACTGTGAATTAGCAAGAAAGTGCACCTCTAATGAACTCTATTCCAGCAGCCGAGATCAAGGAAGTAGAAGTAGATGGGTATCGAGTCGTAACCTACTCCTATGGATCAGGCGATAACATTTTACTTCTACTCAATGGTGGTCCAGGACTACCGTGCAACTATCTAAGGGACCCTCATATTCCATTGGTAGACGAAGGCTATCGAATAGTTGCTTTCGACCAGTTGGGATGTGGTAGATCAGATCGGCCAGACGATAAAGCACTTTGGAACATCAGTCGCTATGTTGAAGAAGTTGAGATTGTTCGCAAGACACTAGGGCTCAATAAAATTCATCTCTTGGGACAATCGTGGGGAGGTTGGCTCAGTATTGAATACGCATTGACCTACCCAGATTCAATCTGTTCATTAATTCTCGCCAATACCTGTGGCGATTTACCTCATTTAACTGTTGAGCTGAATCGTATGCGTGCCGCACTCGGAAGCGAGACAGTTGCGATGATGCTACATCATGAGGCGGCCGGCACACTTGATCATCCAGAATATCAGGCCGCTATCACTATCCTTAACTATCGCCATGTTTGTAGACTGAAAAAATGGCCAGAGTCGCTCATGGCTTCAGCCAATGACTGGAATATGGGCCCATATGGAACAATGCAGGGGCCGAATGAGTTTCTATATACCGGTAATCTAAAAGACTGGAACCGGATACCTGACATGCATCGATTATCGATGCCAACCTTAATTGTTACCGGTACCTACGATGAGATAGGACCCGCTTGTGCCATAAAAATGCACAATGTGTTGCCAAATTCTGAAGTTATTGTTTTTCCTAACAGCTCTCATGTGCCGTTCTATGAAGAACCATTAGACTATTTCAGGGTACTAAAGCAATTCCTCGCAAAGCCGGGGCTTTAGAGTAGTAACTATTGCCCAGTTCGGTTAACCACTTCTTAGCGCTTTTTATGTTTTCTCTTTGTTTTTTCGTTGGTCATTCTGCTTTCATCTATTTTCCCGACTCTCATACTCGGCAAAGACCGGCTTCATGTTGTCTTTGACTTCTAGACACAGATTTTTGTATGACAGGTCTATCCGGTCACGGGTTCTGACTGACACCAAAAAAAGCGGCTGCCGAAGCAGCCGCCATGAACTTTGGGTTATTAACTGATTAACCGAACCACCAGCGTTCGGCATTTTTGTTTCCGTCGAATTCCCAGTTTGAGGCGATATTTTCAGAATGCTTGACCTTGTCGGAACTGGCATGACCATAGGCAGAGAATATGGGAATAATCACGCTGCAGTTGTCGTGCACAATGCGCTGCATTTCTACATACATTTCGCGGCGCTTGGCATCATCAAGCTCTGCTCTTGCCTGCGGCAGTAACTCCTCAAAGCGCGGATTATTGAAGAAGGTTTCAGACCAGCCTGTGGCGATTGCATTTTCAGAGTACACCTGGCTGAACATCCAGTCTTCTGTCGGGCGGCCGCCCCAGTAAGACGCACACCAGGGATCGACCAACCAGACATTAGACCAGTAACCGTCATCAGGTCTGCGTACCACCTCGATGTTGATACCCGCTGGACGGGCTGTTTCCTGGAACAAAACGCAAGCGTCATCTGAGTTCTGAAAGGCCGTGTCCGCTACCGCGATTTGCAGATCAAGCGAGGATCGCCCGGCCTGTTTCATGTAGTACTTGGCCTTGTCGAGATCATATTCGCGCTGCGGGATCTCCTCATTGGTCGCCCGGTAACGGTTGGCCGGCCCAATAGGGATGTCGTTACCCAGTGAAGCATAGCCAAACCAGATCTTTTCCAGCCATTCCTGGCGATCGATCGCATGCTTGAGCGCCATGACCACGTTGTTGTCGTTAAAGGGTGACACATTGTTGAGCATGGGCAGCGTGCAGTGTTGATTGCCGTTGGTGTAGAACACCTCGATCCCCGGTTTTTTCGCCAGGCGACCCGCAGTCGCCGCTGCGGGGGACGTGATCAAGTCGAGCTCATCGGACATCAGCCCGTTTTCTCGAGCGCCGGTATCAGAAATAAACAGCGTTTCAATCGAATCAAAATGGGCCCGACCGGCCTTCCAATAGTTGGGATTACGAACGGTCAGCGTACGGACACCGGGATCGAATGATTCCAGTTTGTAGCCGCCTGTTCCAAGGCCGGACTGCGTATCTATAGTCCCGTCGTCGTTGGCCGGACAGATTCCAAGGTGATAATCCGACATCAGATACGGAAAGTCCGCATTGGGGCCTTCCAGCACCATCATAACCTGATGGTCGCCGTGTGCCATGATGTCGGTGATCTGCGAGACGATGCCTTTGGCCGCTGATTTAGTGTTCTCTCCCAGGTGATGCTGGATCGATGCGACTACATCGCTGGCTTTGAGTGATCGACCATTATGAAACTCAACACCCTGACGCAGTTCGAAGGCCCAAGTTTGGCCATCCGAAGAATCCCATGACTCCGCGAGCTCTGGAACAAGCTGATTGTTTTCATCGATCTCAGTGAGGTTGTTACGCAACTGTCCCATGCCGACATTGATCATGTAGGAGTCCAAATAGGTTGCGGGATCTAGGCTATCGCTCGATGCGCCACCGGTCAGTGCCTGTCGAAGCATACCGCCTTTATTGGGCGTTGCCGCCAATACGGCGCTCGACAGCGATGTGGCAGTCGGCAGAGCAACGCCCAGTGCGATAGCACTGCGAATGAAATCGCGTCGTGTAATCCGGCCTTGCGATAGCCGTTCTCTAAGTTGGTTAATCTCTTTCATAAAGCACCTTCCTCCCAGAAGAATCAAATTCTTTGAGCTCGCCGTTAGACTGTGCTCAAGAATTGCTTAAACCACGTTACTGTCTCTACAGGGACGCATCTTCACCCTTTCTTTCAGTCTCGTCAAATTCCGGTAGAAACGCAGGAAAAACGTAAGGTATTGGCGCATTGCGATCAACAGCAATAGCCAATTAATTGAGAACGGGTTGCTGCTGATCCTAAGACGATGAATTGGCGGCTAATGAGGTCGAGTGGCGTGCAAAGAATGAGTGCTCGTAAATCATGAGCAGAGCCGGCACTAGAAAAAGAACCAGCAGCGTTGCAAAAGCTAGACCAAAGGCAATGGAGGTCGCCATTGGGATCAGGAACTGCGCTTGAAGCGATGTCTCAAACAGTAGCGGCGTTAGCCCAGCGATGGTTGTCAGCGAAGTTAACAGCACGGCCCGCAGGCGTTGGCAGGCGGCTTCGACCACCGCCTGTTCGGGGCTAAGACCGTCAGCTCGAATCTGTTTGTAAAACACCACCAAGATGATTGAGTTATTGACCACGATGCCAGCGAGGCCGAAAAACCCGAACATCGAGAGAATCGTCAGGTCGATATTCATCAGGGTATGGCCCCAGATTGCACCCACCAGGCCAAACGGAATAATCATCATGACCAGCAACGGCCAACCATAGGAGCCGAAGACCCACGCCAGAACGAGATAGATCAGCACCAGCGCTAGAATTGCGCCGCGCTTCATGTCACTCAGCGTTTCACGCTGGTCCGCTTGCCGACCTTCAAACGAAAATCTGACGCCGTGGCGTTGTTCGAGTTCGGGCAGAGTATTCTGCTTTAGGTTGGCGATGATCCGGTTATCGTTGTTGACCGCATCATCGACGTCACCGGTCACGGTTATGGCCAGGTTGCCTTCGACATGCCGGATAGAATCAAAGCCACGTCTGCTCTGAAGCGTAACAACGTTGGCAAATGGGACTGTTCCGCCACCCGGCAGCATGACCTCAAATTCGTCGAGGCTGTCCAGCCGATTTCTTTCATTGTCAGGCAAGACCACACGAACCTCGACTTCATCGTTGTTATCAGCCATGACCTGTACCAGGTAGCCTTCGTAACCAGCCCGAAGTTGCCGGCCGAGATTTTCGACCGACAGGCCCAGCGCTTCGCCAGTTGGGGTCAGGCGGAGTATGAGCTGTTCGCGGCCATACGGCATATCGTCTTCAACACCCGACACACCCGGGATATCGATCAATACATTTTTGAGTGTCAACGCTGCTGATTTGACTGCGACCAGGCTCGAGCCCGTGATCTGAACCTCTATGTCCTGTCCCGGTGGACCGGCAGTCGGCTCCTTGATCGATAGGTTTTCAAGTCCGGGTGCGTCAGGGATCCGGGCTCGCCATTCTTCGATGAAGGTTCTATTACGGACTGTTCGTGCATCCGGTTTAACCAGTTCAACCAGTACAGAACCGATATTTTCGCTTCTGCGTCGTTCCCAATCCCCGCTTTCTCCCAGGCCCAGTCGTGAAATCGCTGTTACCACCAGGTCACCTCCGAAATGATCATTCGCGTCCCACAATGCTTGTTCTACCTTGGCAAGATGGTCGGCGACATGTTTCTGCGGCGTCCCCGCGACGAAATCAACGTTGGCAAAAAAGATAGGCCCCTCGGCAACCGGGAAAAAATTGAACGCAATACGGCCACCGGCGACCCAGCCGATACTGACGATGAAAATCGCAGTTGCCAGCGCTACCGTCATCCAGCGATAGCGAACGCCCGCGACAATCATGGGGCGAAAACGGAACTCTCTAAAACGGGCAAATCCGTCGTCGAGTTTTTTTCTCAGCCGCCGCGGACGATAGCTCCCGACGCGAGTGAAAGTGCCCCGAAGATGACCGGGTAAAACAAGAAACGCTTCAATTAAGGAGGCCAAGATAACGCAGATCACCACCATCGGCAGGGTTCGCAGGATGATGCCGATAATGCCACCTACCAACAGTAGCGGCATAAATGCAGCAATCGTTGTCAGTGACGATGCGAGTACCGGTGCCAGCATTCTTTGAGCACCTTTTTGTACCGCTGTTAGAGGGCTGTCGCCGCGTTCAAAATGCGTCACAGCATCTTCCCCGACAACAATAGCATCATCTACAATGATGCCGAGCGTCATGATCAGGCCAAACAGACTGATCATGTTGATTGACCCACCGTAAACATAAAGCGCACCCAGTGCTGCCATGAAAGAGGTGGGGATTCCAACCGTGACCCAACTGGCTGCCGGCACGTTCAGGAATAAGTAAAGTATCAGTATGACCAGGACCAGGCCGGTGGCACCGTTTTTGAGCAGCAGATTGATCCGGTCCTTAATGTAGCCCCAGCGTTCATCGTAGACATTGAGCTCAAACCCGGTCGGCAGCAAGGGCCGGGTTTGCTCGACCCACTCGCGCATGATTCGGGCTGATTTCAAACTGTCTGCATCCTTGGAACGCGACAGCCTCATTTCTACGGCCGGCCGGCCACGATAGGTGACCGTTGTCTGGGCGTTCTGCGGTCGTCGCTGGATATCGGCGATATCGCCCAGTGTCAGCAGACGACCGTCCTCACCTGCGATAACAGGTAGGTCTGCGAAGGCGAGCTCACCGCGACGTTGATCCTTGAAGCGAAGCTGCCGGGCTGACTCACCTCGACCGATTACGCCCACTGGTAAATCGCGTGACGCCGCACCGACCCGCCTGCCAATATCTTCCAACGATAGACCCAGCTCGCGCAGCGTTTCTGAGGGTATCTGGATTGCGATTTCCTCTTCCGGTAGGCCGAAAATTCGGATATTCGAGATGCCCCGTTCAAGCAGTTCACGTTCAAAACGGCGTACGATGCTGCGCAGACCGCGGGGATCGTCGGGTCCTGCGATGAGCACGCTCGCAATGGGTTCGTAATTGATAATGCGACCAATCTCCGGTGTTTCAGCAGTCGCCGGCAGATTGCGTACCAGGTCAACTTGCTCTTTAACCTGGTCGACCGCAAAGCCCATATCGGTGCCTTCTTTGAATTCAAGGGTGACCAGCGACAGCCCGTCGACGGACCGAGACCGCAGTTCCTTGGCGCGATCAACCCCTCGCAGCTGTTGTTCAAGCGGTTCGGTAATGAGTTTCTCGATATCTTCAGCACTCGCGCCGACCCAGACGACTTTGACGGAAACAAAGTCGATATCAAAATTAGGAAAGAACTGGGCGTTTAGTTTTGAAAGCCCCCAAATGCCGGCGATGATCATCATCGTCATCATCAGGTTGGCAGCAACTGGATGACGCGCCAGCAGACCGAGCAGGTCATTTCTCGGTTCCACCGACATGTCAGTCAGTCTGAGTCAGGATGTCGACTTTCAGGCCCTCTACAGCGTTCGGTAACTGATTGGCCAATATCATGTCGCCCTCGGAGAGGTTTTCACTGCGGAAAAGGATCCAGCTGCCCCATTGTCCATTACGATAATCACCGACCCGCTCAATTTGAACCATCGACAGCCGGTTGTCCTGAATGCGGTAAACGTTATTGGCACCGTAGACGGCTGTCGCCGGTAGGGCAAAGACGTTGGCTTCTTCTGGAAGGTCGACGAATACCGATACCGTGCGACCAAGTTCAATCAGGTGTTTTTCGCCAATAATGTTGAAAAAGGCGTCTACTCCCCCCTGACCCCTCTCGATTTTGCCGGCCAACCGGTCGAGTTCAAGTTGGATCGCGTTGCCGTTAAGTTCTATTGTCGCAGTGACGGGATTACCGTGGTTTAGAGCCTGTCGGAGGGTAGGCAGGTACCGATTAGGAATCTGGGCGCGCAGTTCAACGAAATTCGTGTCAAATAAATCGATCAGGCGATCACCAGGACGCACGCGGTCGCCTGGGGAGACGTGTACCGCAGTAATGCGCCCATCAAACGGCGCTGTCAGCTCGGAACGCTGTAGATCTCGATGAACCTGGTCGCGTACGGCTTTGCTCTTGTTCAGCCGTGCATCGAGCTGGGCCAGCCGAGGAGTGTGGTCGCTGACAGCTCGCTGACGACTGGTCAGGGCGAGAGCCTGGAGGCGTAAGGCGCGCTGCGCCTCATCAACCCTTGCTTGAGTGCCGGCCTGAGACTGGGCAAGGCGTTCGGCTCTTTTGAGGACACGCTCCGCGAGGTCGTAAAGCGCATGCTCATGTTTCAGTGCTGTGAGATCTGATCCATGCCGCTTTTTTTCACTTTCGATTTGTGCTTTGATGTCTGCAACTTCGGCATTTCGTTGGCGCAGCATTAGCTTAAGATCATGGTCGTCCAGGCGCAGTAACAGCTCGCCTTTGCTCACCACGCGCCCCGACAGGGCGGTCAGTTCCTTAACGTCTGCGGGTACCGCCGAGCGCAGTCGAGTTTCCCGAGGGGATTCGACCCGACCGTAGAGACGAAGCGTAGGCGACAAATGTTTGTATTCGACAGAAACAGCAGTGACTGACCAAACCCGCGCACTGGGTTCGAGCGGGGGATCAACCGGTGCGTTCGATTTCAGCAGTGCAAAGCCCGCGACACCCAACGCCACGACAATAACGGGCAAGAGAATTCTAAGGATTGTTTTCATCTAGAAGACAACTTATGACTGTGGCATAACGTTATCGATTTAGCATTGTAGAGGTGAGGTGACTCAAAATCGACCGCCTGCAGCGAGTTGATTACTTAGGGCTATCCGGACGATATTAATTCTTGATTGCGATTGAAAAACTGGTTTGGCCCAGCGCTGGACGGTCGGCATCGTATCGCTGCATGAAGGACTGCAGCTGATTTTTAGCAGCCAGATCGGCGACCTGCGCCAGGGCGGTTTGGAGCTCATGATTGCTGGCCAAGGCCCAGATCGAATCGCCTTTTCGCCATGCGTAATCCAGTACCGCTTCAGCATCGAAGTAACTTTCACCTTGCAGTACACTGTCTAAATCGACCAGGCGATCGTTGAGAGTTAAGCCGACACCGCAAATCAGGGCATCCAATTCTTTCTCTGGGATTATCTTGCGCATGACGGTTGTTCGCGCGTTGGGTATAAGCTCGTAGAACCAGAACCCTTTTTCCAGCTGCTCATGTGTACAGCTGTTGATGATGAGCACGCCACCGGGTTGTAGAACGCGCGCACATTCTTTGAGTACTTGATGATGTAACGGCCAGCCGTGTCCCGCTTGATCAGGCAGATGGTGAAGGACCTGGTTGATCATCACACCATTGACGCTCTGGGTTTTAAGCGGTAGTTGGGCAATAGACCCTAGCGTGAACCCGATGCGGCCGTGTTCCGCGGCCGAACGCATTTTAGTCCGGGCCACCGACAGCATTGAGCGGTTCAGGTCGATGGCTTCCACGCGGTGGACCCGGTCGACCAGGGCGAACGCATAAATTCCGGTGCCGCAGCCGGCATCCAGTAGAATCTGCTGATCCGGATTTGCGGAGCCGGAAGATAGAGCGGCCGTGATTATTTCCAGACCTATCGGCACCCGGGTATGGTCGTAGACGGCACTGGTCTGGGTATAATTTTCGTAACTGCTCATCGTGTTTGGAAGGTACCAACTGCGTCACGGTATGCTCGCGGTACAGTAGATTAGTTTATCGTGCTTTAACTCTCAAGAGAGTCGAGTGAGGCAAAAATGTGTGGACGGTTCGAACGCCATAGTGCGCTGTCAGAATTTTCAAAGGTCGTGGAGGGGTTGATGGCTGAGGGTATTGACCCATTGCCACCAAGCTACAACATTGCTCCCTCGCAGGCTGCACTGGTGGTGCGACATCAGACTGGTGCGCACAGAGTTGACTCACTCACCTGGGGGTTGGTGCCGGGTTGGATGAAGGAACCCGGCAAAATTCGCCCCATTAATGCGCGCGCTGAGACCATCCACCAGAAACCGATGTTTCGAGATGCATTCAGATACCACCGATGTTTGGTTCTGTGTGATGGTTACTACGAATGGAAAAAGCTCACCAATGGCCAGAAGCAGCCGTACCATCTGGGCAGGACAGACGAATCGCCTTTCGTCATGGCCGGGCTGTGGTCACACAATGCGCATGCTGCGACCGAGGGGGTAGAGACATTCTGCGTAATCACAACGCCGGCCAGCGGTGAGGCAGCCACCGTTCATCACCGGATGCCGGTCATACTCCCGCGCGCGGTCCAGACACAGTGGTTGGACCCGTCAGTCTCAAAGACCGAACAGGTCCAAGAGTTGTTGTTGACCGGCGACACCGACCTATCGGTCTATCCAGTCAGTACTTTCGTCAACAGCCCGGCAAATAATTCGGTTAGTTGTGCTATGCCGTTCGCAGATTCATCGGTCTTGTCGTGAGGCAATTTAAGGATGGTGGCTCGGACTGCAAAGTAGGTTGTCATTTTGAGCGGTACCGGATTCATAGGTCGACGCTTGGTTGAATCTCTGAGCCTTCAAGGTCATGGTGTTGGGGTGCTGACCCGTGTCCGAGCACCGTCTCAATCTGTGTGGACCGTGTATCTATATCTTTTGAAAAGCGGGTCCAGTTCATGGCCCACGTACTGGGTCGCAAAAGGTTGATTATCGGCCTGCCAGATCCTATCTCTCGCATTTAGGTCAGGTTTCTGCAGTGTCTACCTGGGCAGTTTTCACAAGGGGTAACTATCTGTCTTTGCAGGCCCACAGCGTTTGGGTAATCATCTTGAGGAGATGGGTATCGACCCAGCCAAACCTGGAGGCAGTTATAACTCCGCTTTTGCGTGATGGCGCATGAGGCGGGTTATCGGGCTCCAGTTTTGAGCATCAGAAATACAGGCAGCAGCTCAAAGTCGAGGCCTTCCCAATAAGACTGAGAATCTTCTGTAGCGGCCACGGCGA
>CZRL01000077.1_pt1 | contig 43196 bp, 43 predicted proteins | sample 734451 | NCBI WGS metagenome assembly CZRL01 (sample SAMEA3597868, study PRJEB11362) | hydrothermal vent metagenome | biome: marine hydrothermal vent biome; feature: marine hydrothermal vent; material: ocean water | place: Atlantic Ocean | collected 2010-09-19/2010-10-04 | reverse complement strand
GTTGAAACAGGGGATCAAGTTGAGACATCGAAGGTGGAGTCAGTGCTCTTCAGTTGATTGGACAACATAAGACAAGAAATTGGTGGAGGCGGCGGAAGCCGTCTCAATTTATAACTGCTTGAAGTGTATATGAAAGGCCAAATCGGCTCAAAAAGTTACCGGTAAAGTTACTGAAAAAAGTGCTGGATTTAGTTGGACGGCACTGGACAGAATGGATTAGAGGCCTCTCAATTTCTGAAAACTTGTCTTGAGCGTCAGAATTTATAAGGACTACGCAGAGAAACATCTAAAGTTCAGCTGCCGGAAGAGGTGGCTTGCCGAGGATCATATCGGAACCCTTTTCAGCAATCATCAATGTTGACGCATGGGTGTTGCCTGACGGAATGTTCGGCATTACCGATGCGTCCACCACCCGCAAGGCCTGAATGCCGTGCACTTTCAGTTCAGAGTTAACGACCGCGGTCGGATCGGAAACGGGTGCCATCCTGCAGGTTCCAACAGGATGATAGCCCGTGCTCACACTCTGGCGCATGTAGTCATACCATTCATCATCGGTGTTTACATTACTGCCAGGCTGGTCCTCACTTTCAAAGAAATCAGAAAAAGCTCGTGCCGAGAGAATATCTCTGGAAAGCCGCGCCGCAGCGAGGAGTACCTCCCGGTCGGTCGGTTCCTGCAGATAGTTGGGCTGGATTCGCGGAGGGTCAAGAGCGTCTCTGGAGCAGACCTGAACCAGGCCTTTGCTCTTTGGAACATGTTGCCACGGTGCGCACGTCACGCCTGGATAGTCATTCAGCTGCATATCCCGACGGGTATCATAACTGGCTGGAGCGTAGGCGATCTGAATGTCGTTGTCGGTGAGGTCTGGGCGGGATTTCCAGGATAGATAACAAAGACTCGGTTGCAAGGCCAGGAGGCCCCGCCGGCCAAAAACATATTTCAAGACCTCCATGCAAAGAGGTATACCCCGGCTTCGTTCATTCAAGGATTTGATGTTTCTGACCCTGGCACTTACCGGTATATAGCAGTGGTCGCGTAGGTTCTGCCCGACTCCGGGTAGATGATGGACGACAGGTATAGCTAAATCGTTCAGGGTTTCGGAAGACCCGACACCGGAGAGCTGGAGAAGTTGGGGTGTATTGAACACCCCACCGCAGAGAATTATTTCCCGAGTTGCTTCCACTTTGTATTGCCGACCACCGCGGCGGTAGCACAGTTCCTTTGCCCGTCCGTTATCGAAAAGGATCTTCGTTGCGAGCGCATTTTGCCTGAGGTCAATGTTGCCGGTGCTCAACGCTGGGTGGAGATAAGCCTGGGCTGGGCTGCACCGCCGGCCGCGATAGATACTGCGCTGAGCTGGGAAAACGCCAGCCTGATTGGCACCGTTGTAGTCGGTATTCGCGGGAATGCCAAGTTCCCTAGCGGATTGGATAAAGGCATCGGTCAGTGGGTGTTGCCAATCCAACTCTGTCACCTGCAAGGGCCCATTACTCCCTCGGAACACAGAATTTCCAGTACCATGATAGGTCTCAAGACGCTTGAAATATGGCAGCACATCGGTGTAGCCCCACCCGGTGTTCCCCCGTTTCAACCAGCCATCGAAGTCGCAAGCTTGGCCCCGGTTGAAAACGTGGCCATTGATAGCACCCGAGCCCCCAACTACTTTGCCGCGCGGCTGGGAAATCCTACGACCGCCAGTCCATTCTCCGGGTTCTGTTTGATACAACCAGTTGATTCGCGGATCGTGAACCGTTTTCACAAATCCTGCAGGAATGTGGATGTAGGGATTGCGGTCCATTGGACCTGCTTCGAGAACACAGACCTTGTGATTCCCATCGCGTGCCAGGCGACTTGCTACTACGCAGCCGGCACTGCCTGCGCCGACAATGATGTAGTCAAAGGTCTCTGCCAGCATGGAAATTGCTACTCATTCCGCCTTGGTTGGTGATAATTAAAGGAAGGTAAACGTCTGCGCCTGACAAAAAAATGGTGGAGGCGGCGGAAGCCGGTCTTAATTTATAACTGCTTGAAGTGTATATGAAAGGCTAAAGCGGCTCAAAAAGTTACTGTCAAAGTAACTACCGAAAGTGCTGGATTTAGCAGGGCGGTATTGGACGAAACCGAATTTTGGCTAAGACGCTCGATTAGGATTCACGTATTAGTCTAGTATCGTGCCTAAGAGATGACGTAAGGCTATGTACGAAATCGAGCTAACCGAATCGCTGTTCCCACCGCAGAGCAACGGTGAATTGCGCGATATCACTATCGGCGGATTGCTGCGTGAGACCGCGGAACAATTTTCTGACTCAATCGCGATAGTTGACATCGCACTTGACGGCAGTCCAACCCAGCAGTGGAACTATGGAGAGTTACTGACTATCAGCGAGAAACTTGCGATGGGGCTCGCATCCCGTTTCGAGCCAGGTGAAAAAGTTTTGGTCTGGGCGCCAAACATTCCCACCTGGCTGTTCATAGAGTACGCGTGCGCACTAGCCGGCCTGGTGTTGGTGACCGCCAATCCATCGTTCCAAGCGAGGGAATTGCGTTACGTGCTTGAGCAATCGGGTGCGGTCGCACTGTTTCGGGTCGAAGGTTTCCGAGGCAATCCGATGGCCGAGATTGCGGTCGAGGCGGTTGCTGGCAACATGACTATTCGCGAAGTGGTCGATCTGAACGACGAGGAGGATTTGTTCGCTGTCGGAAACCGTACCGCTAAGTTGCCTCGTGTCGCACCCAATGATGCTGCGCAGATTCAGTACACCTCGGGAACAACCGGGTTTCCCAAGGGGGCCGTGCTTTCTCACCATAACTTGGTGAACAATGCGCAACTGTTCGCGGCACGCAAAAAAGTTCATCAGCAAAGTGTCTGGGCAAACTTTATGCCAATGTTTCACACCGCTGGTTGTGCTACGACCGCGCTCGGTTGTCTGCAGACCGGCTGTAAGATGCTAATGATCAAGCTATTCGACGCTGGGACACTCGCGCGGTTGATCGAAAGTGAGAGAATTACTACGTTTTTCGCAGTGCCGACAATGCTGGTCGGGCTGCTTGAGGTGCTGGAGCGGCAAGACCGGGACGTGAATTCGATGGAAGTGATTACCACTGGCGGTGCGCCGGTTGCGCCCGAGTTGGTGCGCCAAGTGCGTGAACGTTTGGGTTGCAACCTGCAGTCGGCCTTTGGCCAGACCGAGGCATCGCCGATGATTTGCCTCAACCACGACGACGTCACAATCGACGATGTCTGCTTCTCTGCCGGCCAGCCGTTACCGCATACCAGCGTTTCGATTCGCGACCCGGAAACCGGTGCGGTACTGCCGATTGGCGAGGTTGGCGAAATCTGCGCGCGCGGTTACAACGTCATGCTTGGTTATCATGATAATGAAGTGGCGACACGCGAAGCGCTCGATGCCGACGGTTGGCTGCACACTGGCGACCTCGGCAAGCTTGATTCCCGTGGTTTCATCTACGTTACCGGCCGGGTCAAGGATATGATTATCCGCGGCGGCGAGAACCATTTCCCTGCCGAAATCGAAAACCTGCTGATTGAACATCCGAGTGTGGCTGAGGTGTCGGTCGTGGGAATCCCGGACGACAAGTGGGGTGAAGTGATCGGTGCATTTATACGTACCGAAGTTAACTTACCACTGAATATCGCTAGCCTCAGGTCCTACTGTCGCGAACACTTGTCGCCGCAGAAAACACCCACCATCTGGCGACGTGTCGAGACCTTTCCGCTGACCGGGTCGGGAAAGATACAGAAATTCAAGATCCGCGAAAACTTTGTCGCTGGCAATTATGGTTAGAAGCCTCTCAATTTAAATCCGATCAGTTTGTTCCACATTCTGCCTCACACATTTAGTAAAATGCTGAGTGTTTTACCTATACCAAGTAATTTAAGGAGAATTAGAATGGCATCAGTAGAAGCAAAAGATTTTGCCACAGCTGCAGATGAAGTAATGACCCCCAGCAATGCAAGGGTCGAAATGGTAAACGTCGGTGGCCAAAGGGTCATGAAACTAACAGCACAGCCCGGTTGGAAATGGTCAACGGACATCAAGCCTATGGTTGGGACAGAGAGTTGCGAAGCCAAACATATCGGGGTCATAGTCGAAGGCTCAATTTCATGTCGCCATGACGATGGGACCGAAGTCACATATTCAGCTGGCAGTGCCTATGCCATCGAACCAGGTCATGACGCTTGGGTGGAAGGTGACTCTCCAGCTGTCGCGTATGAATTTCATGGCATTTGGGGCGACAAAGGCTGATTTGTCTCAGTTTTATCGGTAACTAGAGGTATAAAAAAAGCCCCGTTGAAGCGGGGCTTTTTAGTTAGTAAATCAAGAACTATTTAAATAAGCCGTTTATAGGGCAATATTGGCCAATATAAGACAAGAAAATGGTGGAGGCGGCGGGAATCGAACCCGCGTCCGTCAATCCGCCACGCACCGGCGACTACATGCTTAGTCTGTCTTTGATTTGACCGTACGTACCCCGACAGACAGGGTTACGGCCGGCGAGCCCGCTTAAGTTTAGCGCGGCGGGTCACGAGCACCCCATCACGCGAGCCCATGTAATTTGACCCCTCGGATCCCAGCCCATGGGCGAGCCGGGGGAGAGGCTAGCAGGGATTAAGCTGCTAGGGCGTAGTTGTCGTCGTTGGCAACTAAAAGTTTGCAGTTGGATTTACGAGGAGAACTGCACCTCGGCATGCTCCGATGGCTTTGTGATCCACGTCGAAACCAGGTCGCCCCCAGTATTCGTCGACTGGTTCTCAGCCAGAACCATATTTTACCACCGAACGGTTGGGTTCAACGAGTCTCTTTCAGAAGTCGATGCTGCTCCCGGTTCCACTCTCGCTCGCGAATTGTGGCCCGTTTGTCATGCTGTTTCTTGCCTTTCGCCAGGGCAATCTTCAGCTTTGCTCGGCCGCGTTTCCAGTAAAGCGACAGCGGTATCAGTGTGTAGCCGCGTCGCTCAACCGCACCGCGCAGGCGACCGATCTCTTTGGCATGTAAAAGCAGTTTGCGGGTCCGGGTAGGGTCCGCAGTAACATGGGTTGAAACACTATTCAAAGGTGCAAAATGTGCCCCGAACAGAAACACCTCACCTTGCCTCAGGATTACATAGCTTTCCTGCAGCTGAGCCTGGCCTTCACGCAGGCTCTTGACTTCCCAACCTTCTAGTGCGATGCCGGCCTCATATTCATCTTCTATAAAATAGTCATGCCTGGCCCGCTTGTTACGGGCGATAGCATTGTCTTTTTCTTTGGTTTTAGGCATGAGACAGCTTTTTCACGTTATAGCGGTGATCGAGCGCAACAGTATAATCGGGGTGGGTTTTCAACCGGGCTTGGTGTTAAACGTGCATAAGGTCAACCGTTCCCTCATTTTGCCTTACAGCAGCGCCGAAATGTACGATCTGGCGAATAATGTGGAGGATTACCACGAATTTCTGCCTTGGTGCAGCTGCTCAGCTGCGCTTGAACGTGATGAAGCCTGTGCCATTGCCCGTATCGATGTTTCCTATAAGGGCATGAAATCGTCATTTACTACGCGAAATGAACTAACTCCAAACCAGCAGATTCATATGACCTTGGTTGAAGGTCCATTCAGTGCGCTGGAGGGAAAATGGCTGTTTGACTCGCTCGATGATGTGGCGTGCCGGGTAAGCTTGGCAGTCGAATTTGCCTTCAGCACTCGACTGATCGAGAAGACAATGGCACCGGTGTTCACTCACATATGTGGTGATCTGATCGATGCGTTTGCTGGACGGGCCGAGCAGGTGCACGGTGAGCGTAGATTTGCTTGAGGTTGAAGTGGTTTATGCCCGACCTGAGCAGCAGGTGCTGATTCAGGTGAGCGTACCAGCGGGCAGTACCGCTCGTGACGCCATTGTACGCTCGAATATCTTTAGTGACGCATCCGGACTCGATGTTGAAACGCTGGCTGTGGGAATTTTTTCTCGACGAGTGACGCTCGATTACATCCTCAAGGCGGGAGATCGTGTCGAGATTTACCGGCCTCTGACGATGTCTCCCGTCGAAGCCCGTCGCTGGCGTGCAAAACTCAAAACACCTCAGTTGGACTGAGTTTTATCCAGAGGCCACAGCCTGCGCCAGGCACGCTTGAGAAAACCAGGCTTAGTGGGTTTTTCTGGCACCTGGACAGGACTTTCACTTGAACTGCTGGTCAGTGGTTCGGATTCAAAACCTTGTTCAATCTTTGTCAGCTGTCCGTTGTCGAAGAAGACCGTTAGACGTTGCTGTTCGACCTGGCGCGTTTCGCCGGAGCGGAAACTGTAGAAATAATCCCATCGCTCCATATGAAATGGATCTTCCACCAGCGGGGCACCGAGAAGATATCGAACTTCCGCCTTTCCCATCCCGGGCTTGAGCTGCTCAATCTGTTCGGGGGTGACAATGTTGCCTTGTTGTATATCGATACGATAGGTTCGCACGCAGCCGAAGAGCAATAGGGTCACAACCGATAAAATAATGACGAGACGGAAATTCATGCTGTTCTGGCTCAGGCTCTGATACGGTGATGATAATCGGGTCGAGACCCGATAGTACCCTATGATCTCACGAGCAGAGTTTGTACCGCCAGCGAGCTATTCCTTATTCTCATTCGAGTTCATTTCAGCGCAGTGATGATTCAGTTACCCGCTGCAGCATTTCTTCGGCATGAGCAAGGGTTTGCTGGGTGATCTCAATACCGCCGAGCATACGTGCGATTTCGTCTGTTCTCAGTGCTGGATCCAGTGTGTAGATCTCAACCTCAGCATCATCGGTCTTGGTGACGTGAAGGTGCCCATGGCCCTGCACGGCCACTTGCGGTAGGTGAGTAATGCACAAAATCTGTCGTTGTGAACCCAGCAGACGAAGTTTGCTGCCGACGATCTCGGCAATCCTCCCACCGATGCCGATATCGACTTCATCATAAATACAGCTGGGTACAGAGTCGATCTCAGCCGTGACCACTTGTATGGCGAGACTGATCCGGGATAACTCACCGCCGGATGCAACCTGGTCCAGAGGCGCAAAGGGCATCTCAGGAATGGTCCTGACTGCGAAGTTCACATTTTCTGCACCGTAGCGTGTGCGACTTGTTGTTTCTATAGGGTTGAGATCAACAGAAAATTTGGCCTGTTCCAGGCCCAGGTCGGCTAACTGTCGAGTTACGGCATCCGCGAGTTTTGCGGCCGATTGTGCACGCCCCTGGCTGATACGACTGGCGAGGGCGTCATAGTCGGTTATCAACGCCGAGATCTGCTGCTCGACTTCTAATATTCGCTGTTCCTCCGTGGTGATCGATTCGAGTTCTCCTGAGAGTCGTTCGAGCAGGTCGCGAAGCTGTTCTGGCCGTACCTTGTATTTTCTTGCTGCGTCGTGAAGTAGGGTCAGTCGGCTGTCAAGGCGCTGGAATTCCTCGGGGTCAAGTTCGTAGTCAACATGACAGCGGCGAATGTCGTTTACGGCATCGCTCAAAAGCGTGGTGATGTCCTGTAACTGGGATGCGCTGTTAGCCAGGCGGGTGTCAAATTTGCTGAGTTCTGCTAAACGATCCGATACACGTCCAACGAGCACCAATACTGTGTCGTCTTCTCCCTCCTCAAGTTCATGCAGAACCTGCCACGTGCCTTCGGCCAGTTCCCGAGTGTGTGACAGTCGTGAATGTGCACTGTCCAGTGATTCGAGTTCATCCGGTTCGGGTGCAAGAGCAGTCAGTTCATCCACCTGATGACGTAGATAGTCTTCTCGTTGCGCTGAGTCATCTGCCTTGGCGCGCAGTTCTTCAAGATGAGTTGTAGCGGTGCTCAGTCGGTCGAAACAAATTTCCAGAACGTGAACTTCATCGAGGGTGCCGGCAAACGCATCCAGTGTTTTGCGTTGAATTGTTTTTTTGAGCAGTTGGTGGTATTCGTGCTGTCCGTGAACATCTACCAGCAGTTGACCGAGTTCTCGCAATGAACTGATCGGAACTGGACGACCCTGGATAAAACCGCGGGATGATTTTTTGTGGGATACGATTCGTCGCAGTGTGCACTCAGAACTATCAATATCAATCTCTTGACCCTTGAGCCATAGCTGCGCGGCAGGATTGTTACTGAGGTCAAAACCAGCCTGTACTTCGCATTGTTCTGAGCCCGGTCGGATAATGTCTCCGGAAGTGCGATCACCGAGCAGTATGGTGAGCGCATCAACAATGATCGATTTCCCTGCGCCAGTCTCCCCAGTTATAACGGTGAGGCCACCGTCAAATGAGATTTCAACGTGTCTGACAATAAGAAAATCTCGAACGTCGATCCAGGTGATCATTATGCTGAATGCTGCTGATCATCCCCAGCCAAGCTTGGAGCGAAGCGCGGTGAAATGATTATGGCTGTTGATCCGGACCATGCGGGTCACAGTTTCTGCACGGCTGATTCGAATAATCTCGTTGCCCGAGACCGCAAGTTGCTTGAGGCCATCGATAAAAACATTGCCATCTGCACCGGCCAGATCAAGTATCTCCAGCTCAATGATGCTACTGTCGTCAAGCACCATCGGCCGGTGTCCGAGCGTGTGTGGGCAGATCGGTGCAAAAACGATTGCCGGCAGCAACGGATGCAGTATCGGACCACCGGCTGAAAGTGCATAGGCCGTCGAGCCTGTCGGGGTAGAAATAATCACGCCATCGCCCCGGGTGCGTCCAACAGGTTCAGAGTTGACGTGGGTTTCGAACTCGATCATGCGACCGGTGTTGCCCTTGCTTAAGGTGACATCATTTAATGCAATACTTTCGTTCAGGTTGTCTCTGCCGTTTGAAATCTGAACCTGCAGCATGATTCGTTCATCCACGGTGAACTCGCCGCGGAGAAGTTCGTCCAGGCCTTCGTGCATTCGGTCCGCAGAGAGGTCTGTCAAAAACCCAAGTCGTCCCAGATTGATGCCGATCATCGGCAGAGCATAGGATGCCAGACTGCGTGCGACGTGGAGCATGGTGCCGTCGCCTCCAACGACAACCGCGAGATCTATCGTTTCAGCCACCGACAGACCGGAATCTTCGATCCGCGTGCCGGAGATATTGTCTGCAGTCGTGTCTCCGATGTAGACTGAAATATCGCGATTTTCCAGGTGTTTCCGCAAAGCATCCAGCGTGGTGCTGACATCAGGGTCCTTATAGCGGCCGAACAGTCCTACGGACGAAATTTGCATGCCAGATGGCCTTTTTCCCGTGAATGAGTGGATCGAAGAATTGTCGTGGGCTGAGCCATTTGTTTTAGGTAATTACGTATGGAACTGGCAATGGTATGATTCGTGCGTAGGCTCATTAATCAGACTGATTACCCTGATTTTACCTCCAAGTTCATTCGCTGCCTAAACTTGACGATTTAAGATGACAGCTATAACAGAAATTCAACTGAGCGACAGGGCTGAAACTCTGCTGCGCGAGCTCGTTAGACGCTATATCAGCGATGGAGAACCTGTCGGTTCGAGAACCCTTTCACGTGAGTCCGGGCTTGAACTCAGTGCCGCGACAATCCGCAATGTCATGGCCGATCTTGAGGATCTTGGACTGATTCGATCGCCGCATACTTCGTCTGGACGAGTGCCGACACAGTTGGGTTACCGGGTCTTTGTCGATACTATGCTCAAAGTTAAGCCACTGGATGCGGCTTCGGTCAACGAAATCAACTCCGGACTCGCGTCTGCCCGCGACCCTGACGAGTTGATGTCGATGGCATCGGAACTACTCTCCCAGATTACTCAGTTTGCCGGTGTGGTTCTGCTGCCCGGTGGTGAGCACGCGAATCTGCGCCAGATTGAGTTTCTACCGCTGGCTGAGGATAGAATTCTGGCGATCCTCGTTACCGAGGACGGCCGTGTTCAGAATCGCGTGCTTTTTGTCGACCGAAAATATACGCCCGGAGAACTCGTCGAAGCAGCGAACTTTTTTAACGAACGTTATTCTGGTTGCGCGCTTAATGAGGTGCGAAGACGATTGGTTCAGGACATGGAACATGACAGTATCTCGATGAATCGAATGATGCGCACTGCGGTCAATATGGCCAAGGAACTGTTCGGTGATGAGACCGCGTCAGACAGCGTAGTGGTCAGCGGTGAAACCAATCTTATGAGCGTGCCGGACTTCGACCAAGTTGAAAAACTCCGAGAAATCTTCGATGCGTTCAAAGCGAAGCAGGATCTTCTCCAGTTGCTCGATAAGAGTATGAACGCTCGAGGAATATCTATTTTTATTGGAGAAGAATCAGGATACAACGCATTGACGGATTGCAGTGTTGTCACGGCACCATATGAGTCAGATGGCCGCTGCATTGGTGTGCTGGGTGTGGTTGGCCCCACGCGTATGTCTTATGAGGATATTATTCCCGTCGTGGATATTACGGCTCGATTCCTGGGGACTGCCCTTAAGTCTCTTCACTAGCGGTCGATCCGAACCGATCCAGGGGCAACGCATGCATGGCATGCCCTTGAAAAATTAGAATATTGCCCCAGTTTTAAGCAGAGAACCGATTGTGTTTCCAGGAGCTAACGCGTAAGACTCACTTCACCATGACTAGAACTGACAAAGACAATTCCCAAAAGAACGATGAAATAGCTTCCACTGAAGTCGCTGATGAGTTGGAGTTGAATCAACCTGAGGCTGAGGTAACCGAGGATGGCCCCGACGTCAGCGGTGGGGCTCAAACGACACCTGAGCCTGCCGCAGAGGCTGATGCCCAGAGTATGCCAGCAGAGGACAGCACGGAATTGGCTGCAGAAGGGTCTGCAGAGCCTGCGGACCAAATTACTGCGCTGCTTGATCAGGTTGCCGAATATCAAGACAGTTATCTGCGGGCCAAGGCGGAAGTAGACAACATCCGCAAGCGGGCTGAGACCGAGGTCGCCAATGCGCGTAAATTCGCCCTGGAGGGGTTTATACGGGAACTTCTGACTGTGAAAGACAGCCTGGAAATGGCCTTGGCTGTTGATCAGTCGTCGGGTTCAGAGGTGGACAATCGCGGTGTCAACGAGGGGCTGGAATTGATTCTGAGGCAACTGGAGAGCGTTTTTTCGAAATTTTCGGTTGAAATAATTGAACCCGAGGTGGGCGACAAGTTGGATCCGGACCAGCATCAGGCTATGAGCGTGGAAGAGTCAGAGGACATTCCGCCCAATTGTGTGAGCAAAGTTATTCAGAAAGGCTACTCGCTCAACAACCGACTTTTACGACCTGCAATGGTGCTGGTAGCAAAATTACCCGGAGAAACTGCTGGAAAAGGTTGAAAAAATGACCAGCCACCCCCATTTTTGGGATATAGATCCAAGATCGTCAAGAAGAACTTTTAGGAAAATAGCATGACAAATATTATCGGAATTGATCTGGGCACAACCAACTCCTGTGTCGCAGTCATGGAAAGCGGTACGGCCAAGGTTATCGAAAACAGTGAAGGCGACCGGACCACGCCATCTGTTGTGGCTTTTGCAGAGGACGGTGAAGTGTTGGTCGGGCAGTCTGCCAAGAGACAGGCCGTTACCAACCCCCACAATACGGTTTTTGCTGTAAAGCGTCTGGTCGGACGGAAATTCGACGATGAACTGGTACAACGGGATATCGACTTGATGCCTTATTCGATCGTCAAGGCTGATAATGGCGATGCGTGGGTGGGGGTTGCCGACAAACGACTGGCGCCGCCGGAGATCTCTGCCCGCATACTGCAGAAAATGAAGCAGACTGCCGAGGATTATCTGGGTACTGAAGTCACGGAAGCAGTCATTACAGTACCGGCCTATTTTAATGATTCACAGCGTCAGGCGACGAAAGATGCCGGCAGAATTGCTGGTCTTGAAGTCAAGCGAATCATCAACGAGCCGACCGCCGCTGCATTGGCTTATGGAATGGAAAAGCAGCAGGGAGACCGTAAGATTGCGGTGTACGATCTGGGCGGCGGGACATTTGATATATCCATCATCGAGATCGCAGATGTCGACGGCGAGCACCAGTTCGAGGTTCTGGCAACCAACGGTGACACCTTTCTCGGTGGGGAAGATTTTGATCGCCGATTGATTGATTATCTCGCTGACGAGTTCAAGAAAGACAACGGCATGGATCTGCGTGGTGACCCACTTGCGATGCAGCGCCTCAAAGAGGGAGCCGAGAAAGCCAAGATTGAGTTGTCTTCAAGTACACAGACCGAAGTTAATCTCCCCTATATCACGGCAGATCAAAGTGGGCCTAAGCACCTGAATATGAAGCTCAGTCGGGCGAAACTTGAGGCGATAGTGGAAGAGTTAATCCTTCGCACCATCGAACCTTGTAAAACTGCTTTAAAGGATGCCGGACTTAGCGCTTCAGACATCGATGAAATTATTCTTGTCGGTGGTCAGATTCGAATGCCAAAAGTTCAGGAAGCAGTTAAGGATTTCTTTGGACGCGAACCCCGACGGGATGTGAATCCCGACGAGGCCGTTGCGGTGGGTGCCGCTATTCAAGGCGGCGTACTGGGCGGTGAGGTCAAGGATGTACTGTTACTGGATGTCACACCGCTGTCCTTGGGAATCGAAACCCTCGGTGGTGTGATGACAAAGCTGATCGACAAAAATACCACCATACCCACCAAGGCAAATCAGGTGTTTTCGACTGCAGATGACAATCAAACAGCAGTAACGGTCCATGTTCTGCAGGGTGAACGGGAAATAGCCCAGCACAACAAGTCACTCGGTCGGTTCGATCTGACGAATATCCCATCGGCACCTCGCGGTATGCCACAGATTGAAGTCACCTTTGACATTGACGCCAATGGCATTCTCAACGTTTCAGCCAAAGACAAGGCGACCGGTAAGGAAAACAAAATCGTCATCAAGGCAGGTTCTGGTCTATCTGACGAAGAAGTGGAACGCATGGTTCAGGATGCAGAAGCACATGCCGAAGAAGATCGACAGGCTCGTGAGCAGGTAGATGCACGCAATCATGCGGAGGCGATGGTTCACTCGGTTCGCAAGACGCTTACTGAAGCCGGTGATAAGGTTGAAGCAAGCGACAAGGAAAATATTGAATCAGCGATCAAGGCACTTGAAGAGGTGCTGGCGGGTGATGACGTCGAGCAGATCAAAGAGAAAACAACGACTCTGATGGAAGCCAGTCACAAGTTGGCAGAACAGATGTATCAGGAGCAGGCTGCTGAAGATCCCACGGCCGGTCCGGCCGGTCCCGATGGTGGTGAGGAGTCTTCAGGTCCTGGTGGAGACGACGTCGTCGACGCCGAATTCGAAGAGGTAAAGGATAAAGATAAAAACTGACCACTTTATCAGGTGCCGTGAAAACGGCCATAACAACTACAACTGTTCGGAAGCCGGCATCAGGACCGGCTTTCATTTGTTTCAAGATACCCTAGTCTAAGCATACGGAATAATGGATAAGCGCGACTACTACCAGGTTTTGGGCACTCCCAAAAACAGTCCTGATGCCGACCTGAAAAAGGCTTATCGAAGACTCGCTATGAAGTTTCATCCGGATCGAAATCCGGGTGACCAGGAGGCGGAGAAGAAGTTCAAAGAAGCAAAAGAAGCCTACGAAGTTCTGTCGGACCCCCAGAAAAGATCCGCATACGATCAGTTTGGACACGCGGGCGTGGACAGATCATCGGGCATGGGTGGCGGTACCGGTGCTGCTGGGTTTGGTGATGTTTTTGGTGATATTTTTGGCGACATCTTCGGCGGCTCCGGTGGCAGGCGAAGTTCGAATCGCGGTAGCGATTTGCAGTATTCTCTGGATCTTTCCCTGGAAGATGCCGTAAGAGGTACGGAGACCCGTATTCGTGTGCCCACGCTGGTCAGCTGTGAGACTTGTAGCGGATCTGGTGCGAGGCCCGGTACGTCGAGCAGTGCTTGTTCCACCTGTGGTGGTCAGGGACAAGTGCGTATGCAGCAGGGATTTTTCTCGATTCAGCAGACCTGTCCCCAGTGCCGAGGTAAAGGGTCTGTGATCACCTCGCCCTGTAGTGACTGTAGTGGGGGTGGCCGTGTTCAGAAAACCAAAACGTTGCAGGTCAAGATACCGGCTGGTGTAGACGAAGGTGATCAGATTCGTCTGTCTGGCGAAGGAGAGGCAGGCGCGGCCGGTGCAGCAACGGGCGATCTTTACGTTCAGGTGCGTCTTAAAGAGCACTCAATCTTTACCCGGGACGGAGATAACCTTTACTGCGAGATGCCCATCAGTATTGCTACAGCAACGTTGGGGGGTGACATTGAAATTCCAACCCTTGAAGGGCGGGCCAACCTCAAGATTCCATTGGAAAGTCAGTCAGAGCGGATTTTTCGTCTTCGTGGCAAGGGAGTGCGTAATGTACGCAACAAAGCACAGGGAGATCTTTACTGCAAGATCAAGATCGAAACGCCGGTTAACCTCAACCGCAAGCAAAAAGACCTGCTGATGGAGTTCGACCGACTGACCCAGGAAGGCGGGGAGCGGCATCACCCGCGCGAAAATTCGTGGTCAGATCGGCTGAAGTCCTTTTTTGAGGATTTTGTGTCCTGACCGTGATCTGACCCGCCGCGCTGTTAGGATCTGTGTTTTCCGTTCTGTTCTGCCACGGAGATCGTTGACGCTGCGTATAATGCAATTCCGTTGATCTGTCAGAGCATACTGGATGATTGTTGTTACCCCGACCCCACTGGATGGTGTTGTCGTCGTGGAGCCCACGGTGTTTGGCGATGACCGCGGCTTTTTCATGGAAAGTTTCAACAGCCACGATTTCGCCGAGGCAGGGCTGCCTCGTGTGTTTGCTCAGGATAACCAGTCTCGTTCAACCCGGGGAGTGCTACGCGGTCTTCATTATCAGTACCCCAACTGGCAGGGAAAGTTGGCTCGAGTTATTGTCGGTGAGATCTTCGACGTGGCTGTTGATATCTGTCGGTGCTCTCCCACTTTCGGTATGTGGTTTGGAATTGTCTTGTCGGCCAAGAACAAAAAACAGTTATATATTCCGCCGGGCTATGCGCACGGCTTCTGTGTGTTGAGTGATGTTGCGGAGATGATCTATAAGTGTACGACCCCGTATTGTGCTGAAGACGATGCCGGCATTCGCTGGGATGATCCTGAAATCAGAATCGACTGGCCGGTGTCTGCGCCTATCCTATCGGAAAAAGATGCCCGGGCCCCGCGGTTCAGCGAAATCGGTGACCTTGCAGTCTGAGGTGTATTTACGCAGTGAAGATACTGGTCTTCGGCAGAATAGGACAACTGGGATCAGCGCTTGCTGAGGTCTTATCAGATCGGTATGAAACACGGTTTATCGATCAGCCGGAACTCGATCTGACTGTACCAGAGAGCGTTCGCGATCACGTACAGACCTACCTGCCTTCGATCGTAATTAATGCCGCCGCTTATACGGCCGTTGACCGCGCTGAAACGGAGCCAGAGCTCGCCCATATTATCAATGCCCGCGCACCGGAATCATTGGCTTATGCCTGTGACGAAGCGGGCGCCGTGTTGATACATTATTCAACGGACTATGTGTTTGATGGCACGGCATCGATGCCCTACACCGAGACTGCAGCAGTGGCTCCAACCGGGGTATATGGGCAATCCAAACTGGCCGGAGAAATTGCAGTGGCCAGCGCGACCCAGCGGTACGTGATACTTCGCACGGCCTGGTTGTATTCAGCAGTCGGGCACAATTTTGTGAAAACCATGCTTAAGCTGGCCGATTCTGGTCAGCCGGTCCGCGTCGTCGCAGACCAGGTTGGCTCCCCTACATATGCCCAGGATCTAGCTCGTGTAACACGGAGCATTATTGAAGTGTTGAATAGCAGTCGTGAGGACTGTTTCGGGCTGTATCACGTGACCAATTCCGGCACCACCAGCTGGCATGGTTTGGCTCAGGAAATATTTCGTTTGGCAGCACATCAGGATGTGGTCGTGCAACCCATCAGCACTGAAGAGTACCCCACACCTGCCCCGAGGCCCGCCTATACCGCACTGGATTGCTCCAAACTGGAGCGGGTATTTGGATTGACGCTGCCGAGTTGGCGTGATGCACTGGCGCGGTGCATCGATAGTCTGTAGGGGTCGGACCGACAGCGATGAGGGTACTGGCGATTGAGACAGCAACAGAGGCGTGCTCAGCAGCCTACGCAGATGATGACCAGATTATTGAACGTTTCCAGATTGATCCGAAGGGGCATTCAGAGCGCATTCTGCCGATGGTGGAATCGGTTCTGAGCGAGGCAGGTGTTCTGCGGGCCGAGTTGGAAGCCATCACGTTTGATTCGGGGCCAGGTTCTTTTACAGGCATTCGGATTGGTGCAGGCGTTGCTCAAGGGATTGCTCTGGGTCTTGATCTGCCGTTGGTGGCGGTTTCGTCCCTGATGGGCCTTGCCCAAGGTATTAGTCGTGTGGTTGAAGATTGTACGGCCGTACTGCCAGCGATCGATGCACGGATGGGCCAGGTTTATTGGGCGTGCCTGGTTCGCGATTCTCAGGAAGTAACCGGTTGGCGTTGGCAGCAGATGCCCCAGGTGACTGATCCGGAGGCTGTCGATGGACCGGGGATTGAAGAAATCGGTGTGGGCAGTGGCTGGGACCGTTATGCGGAGATACTGAGTCGAAATCGACCGACAATATGGCACCCAGACTGTTATCCCAGTGCCCGAGATCTGATTGAGGTTGCCCAACGGTTACTGTGCGCAGATTCAGCTATCCCATCGACAGCTGAGCTGACCTACGTTCGCAATAAGGTTACTGGATGAATCGCCTTTCTGGTCAGTCGAGAGTAATTGATAGCGTCCCCTGAAAGCCGCTGCGACACCCACTTCCGCTACTCGGCCACGTTCCTGAGTATTGGCCGCTCAGTGATTTCGAGGTACCTGAAAGAGTAAAGGTCACGGTAAAGGTGGTCTCTGTCGTATCAACAGTTTCTGTTGTGGTCATGCTCAAGCTGGCGGTACCTTCATTGCTGTTTTCTTGATCGCCTGTGAGCGGGTTGTCTCCACTGCTGTTTGCAGACGCCTGAACAGAAGTGCCTGTGAGGCTAGTACTCGTTAAGCAACTATGATCGGTTACGATGAGGGTGCCCGTAACCGTTCCCGCGTTGTCCGAGAGTGTGAGGTTGAGGCTTCGGTCTGGGTTAGTGGCATCTTGAATGCTACCTGACCACTGACCCGACAAATTAAAGGCCTGATTGTAAATACCCCCGCTGGAACTACCCCCACAACTTGCCAGCAGACCTGCAAGGCTCAGGAGCGTGCAGCCTAAGAGCGCATTTTTTATTTGGGTCGGCACAATCTTCTGATGGGCGATTTGGGCAATCGTACTGTAACGTAAGTGCCTGGATTTAACCATGAAATTGATGTGAGTAGTACCCAGAGGTACAGACGTATCTTGCGTTCAGACGGCATTAAGGTGAGAGTTTTCTGGACAGAATTTCATTCACCGCTTTCGGGTTGGCTTTGCCACCTGTTTCCTTCATGACCTGGCCTACTAGAAAACCCAGAACTTTTTCTTGCCCCTGTCTTACCTGGTCGGCCTGTTCACTGAACTTTGATAGTATCTTTTCGACAATCTGTTCCAACTCGACACTGTCGGACATCTGTTTCAGGCCACGTGCTTCTATGATTTGGTCTACATCGCCACCGTTATCCCATAAGTCGGAAAATATGTCCTTTGCAATTTTTCCTGATATGGACTGATCATTGATTCTGCAGATCAGCTTGCCGAGTGAGATCGGAGATACCCGACTCTGTTCGATCGGAAGGCTATCTCGATTCAACGCGGCCATCAGGTCTCCAGTAACCCAGTTAGTAGCGATTTTGCTGTTACCCCCGGCCTCTCTGACCGTCTCCTCAAAGTAATCAGCAATCCCACGATCAGCGGTCAGTTGTTGAGCATCTGATTTTCGCAACTGGTAAGTGTCAATAAAGCGGTCACATCGGGCATCTGGAAGTTCCGGTAGTGATGCTCTGAGGTACTCCACTTCGGCATCTTCGATCACCAAAGGTGGTAGGTCCGGGTCAGGGAAATAACGGTAATCATGCGCTTCCTCTTTTCCCCGCATAGGTCGGGTTTGATCCCTATCCGAATCATAAAGCCTGGTCTCCTGAACAACTTGCCCCCCATCCTCGATAAGATCGATCTGGCGCTGAATTTCATGGTTGAGAGCCCGCTCTATAAAGCGGAATGAGTTGAGGTTCTTTAATTCAGTCCGGATACCGAGTTCTGAATCACCTTCAACTCTGATGGAGATGTTTGCGTCGCAGCGGAATGAGCCCTCCTGCATGTTGCCGTCACAAATTTTGAGATAGCGAACAAGTGAGTGAATTTTTCTCAGATAGGCGATAGCCTCGGCTGGTGAGCGCATGTCGGGTTCGGAGACAACTTCGAGCAGGGGCGTGCCTGCCCTGTTGAGATCGATACCTGACATCTTCCCCAAACCATCGTGCAGTGACTTTCCCGCATCCTCTTCAAGATGTGCTCGCGTAATCCGGATCTGTCTTAGTGTGTCACCTTCACCGATATTGATTTGGCCACCAGATACGATAGGTATTTCATACTGGCTGATTTGGTAACCTTTGGGCAGGTCTGGATAGAAATAGTTTTTTCGGGCAAATACTGATCGATGATTGATTGTTGCACCGGTTGCCAGGCCAAATGTTGCCGCCATCTGAACTGCAGTACGATTCATCACTGGGAGGATGCCCGGCAGGGCGATGTCAACAGCACAGGCCTGGGTATTGGGCTCGGCGCCGTAGTGAGTGGAGGCGCCTGAAAAAATCTTGCTTTGAGTCTGAAGCTGGACGTGCACCTCCAGGCCAATGACGCTTTCCCAGCGTGTCACTCGTAATCTCCCGGAATGCGTTGATGCCAGTCAGTTACCTTCTGATAGGCGTGTGCCGCAGAAAGGATATTGGCTTCCTTGAGGTATGGCCCGATCAGTTGTAGACCGATTGGAAGTCCTGATTGATCGAATCCCGCTGGTAGAGAAATTGCGGGCAGCCCGGCCAGGTTAACCGGCACAGTAAACACGTCGTTAAGGTACATCGAGACCGGGTCGTCAAGGTTCTTGCCCAAGGGGAAAGCAGTTGAGGGTGTCGTTGGCCCTGCAATGAGGTCACACTGTTTGAACGCTTGACTAAAATCATTGGCAATGATTCGGCGGACTTTCTGGGCTTTGAGGTAATAGGCATCGTAATAGCCAGCTGACAGCGCGTAAGTGCCTATAAGAATTCTGCGTTTAACCTCATCGCCAAAGCCCTCTGCACGGCTTTTTTCGTACATATCAAGTAAATCACTAAACTCCGAGGCTCGATGTCCGTAGCGCACACCGTCAAATTTAGACAGGTTCGACGAAGCTTCCGCGGGTGCAATGACGTAATACGCAGCAATACCGGCGCCACTGTTGGGTAACTCGATATCAACCAGCTTTGCACCCAGTTTTTCGAATTCTTGTAGGGCTGTTTCTATGGTGGACAGCACCTCGGGATCGATCGAGGGGTCAAGAAACTCTTTGGGAATCCCCAGCCTAACGTTTTCGAGGCCAGTGTTCAGTGCCGAAAGATAATCTGGGACAGCGGTGTCCAGGGAGGTTGAATCCCGGCTGTCGAAACCGGCCATAGTCTGTAGCAACAGGGCTGCGTCCTCGGCCGACTGGGTAATCGGTCCGGCCTGATCCAGTGATGAAGCATAGGCCACCATGCCATAACGGGAAATTCGTCCGTACGACGGTTTAAGCCCTGTCAGGCCGCAGAATGCGGCTGGCTGCCGAATTGATCCTCCGGTGTCTGTACCGATGGCGGCTGGTGCCAGTCTGGCAGACACTGCTGCTGCCGAGCCGCCCGAACTACCGCCAGGCACTCGCGCTGTATTCCAAGGGTTGAGTACCGGTCCGAAATACGACGACTCATTGGAAGAACCCATGGCGAATTCGTCCATGTTGGTTTTTCCGAGCACGATAAAGCCGTCTTTATCGAGACGCTCAACGACGGTTGCATCGTAGGGTGATACGAAATTGGACAATATTCTGGATCCACAACTTGTGAGCAGATCTTGGGTACAAAAGATATCTTTCAGGGCGACAGGAAGACCTTTGAGGTTTAAGTTACGCTCATTTCGCCTTGAGTGATCAGCTTGTTGAGCTCGTGCCAGGGTCTGTTCCCGATCAACACTCACGAACGCATTCAGCTGCTGGTTCTTTTCTATCCGGTCCAGAAAGTGAGTGGTGATCTCCGTACTGCTGATTCCACCAGTTGCCAACATTCTGTTCAGGGCGCTCAGGCTTTGCCGGTGCGGCATCGTTAGTGGTTTCCTGAGAACTGCGAATTCTGAACGAGATGACCCAAAGCCTTGGCGTACCAGCGCTAATCGATTACTTTTGGCACTAGGTATAGACCCTGATTCACGGCTGGTGCAATGGCCTGAAACTTGTCCCGTTTATTTACTTCTTTCACTTCATCGTCCCGAAGTCGCAATGTGATGTCCTGAGGGTGGGCCATTGGCTGGATCCCTTCAGTATCGATCTTGTTCATCTGTTCCACCAGGGTCAAGATGTTGGATAGATCGATGCTGTAGCGTTCAGCCTCATGCGGTTCGATACCGATACGGGCGAGCCGCGCGACACGTTCTACGTCTGATTTGGAGATAGACACGACCAGGGGAGGGACATTCGTTGTCAGAGGTCGATTATACCCTGCTCTGGTTGAACCGGAAGGGGTACCCTGTGCTACAGTACGTGGCTTAATCTCGCTTCACATTTTTTCGTTTACTCGGCAGGCATATGTTATTCAAGCGTTTTTTTGGTCTATTTTCCAATGACCTGGCAATCGACCTAGGGACGGCCAATACGCTTGTGTATGTGCGGGAGCGTGGTGTAATCCTCAATGAACCTTCGGTGGTTGCGATACGAACCGGTTCTATAGCACCAGAAAAGACGATACTGGCTGTTGGGCAGGAGGCAAAACTGATGTTGGGCCGAACGCCCGGCAATATTCAGGCGATACGGCCCTTAAAAGACGGAGTCATCGCAGATTTCACGATCACAGAGATCATGCTGAAATTTTTTATCAGAAAGGTTCAGCAGAACCGTTTTTTCTCCAGTCCCCGAATTGTGATCTGTGTGCCCGGTGGGTCTAATCAGGTTGAACGTCGCGCCATCCGAGAGTCCGCGGTGACAGCCGGTGCTAGGGAGGTGTATCTGATTGAAGAACCGATGGCAATGGCTATAGGTGCTGCGTTGCCCGTTGCCGAGCCGACTGGTTCTTTGGTACTCGATATTGGAGGTGGAACCACTGAAGTTGCCGTGTTGTCACTTGGCGGGATCGTTTATGCCACTTCTCTACGTGTTGCTGGTGACACTTTTGATGATGCGATTATCAATTATGTCCGCCGTAGGCATGGATTGCTGATTGGTGAAGCAACGGCGGAGCGGGTGAAGAAGGCGATTGGAACGGCTTGGATCGACTCTGATCACCGTGAAATGGAAATCAAGGGACGTGATGTGACTGAAGGAATGTCGCGTGGTCTGTTGATTGGCAGTGACGAGGTTTACGATGCAATGAGTGATGCCTTGAGTCAGATCATCGGTGTAATTCGGGAAACGCTCGAGAATACACCACCTGAACTGGCTGCCGACATTGGTGAACGGGGTATGGTGATTGCCGGTGGTGGTGCGCTGATCAGGGATATGGATCGGCGGCTGATGCAGGAAACCGGTTTACCGGTGGTTGTTGCTGACGACCCATTGACCTGTGTCGCAAGAGGCTGTGGTCGCGCACTTGAAGACATGGCAGTGTTGGGAGATGTTTTCACGCGGGAGTAGCGTTGATGGCTGCTTTTAATCACTGTGATAGGGTGAGAACTGATGGCAGGAGCTACCAAATAAGGGCTCGCCGGTAGCCCGTCGAGTGAAACTTCACCGCTACGAATCTGTACACGCGTTGTTGTTTTTTGTGCTGTTGTCTATCGTTCTGATGGCAGGTCACTTCTATAGTGAGAACGTTCGCCAGATTGCGCGGGCGCTTTCTGTTCTCAGTGCGCCCGTTCATCTAATCGCAGCATCTCCTTCGGCTGTATATCGATGGTTCGAGGGAAGTCTGGACTCAGAGGATGAACTTGAACTGGAATTGGCTGAACTGAGTCGGAAGCAGCTCGTACTTCAAACACGTCTTCAGCAATTCAAGGCACTCGAGTCTGAAAATGAACGGCTGAGAAATCTGCTGCATGCAGGCGCCCAGCTCGCAAGCAAGATTCAACTTGCCCAACTGGTCAAGGTTAACCTGTATGGTCACTCACACTCCGTGCTCATCAACCGAGGGGCAGCTGACGGGGTGATCATCGGTTTGCCGGTGATAGACGAGGACGGCCTAGTCGGTCAAGTAACGCGGGTGGGCTCGTTTCGTAGCGCTGTGGCGCTGGTCACAGACCCAGCACAAGGTGTTCCGGTTCAGAGTGTACGCACGGGCTTGCGGGCAATAGCCTTCGGAGTAGGGGGGGTGGGGGAACTGCGGTTGCTCTATGTCGATCGTAATGCAGATATTCGTATTGGTGACTTGCTGGTGACGTCCGGGCTGGGCGGTATCTATCCTTCTAGGTACCCTGTCGCGCGTGTCAGCAAAATCAAGCGTCACGTTGATGAGGCGTTCATGGCTGTTCACGCAATGCCCAGTGCGCGCCTCAACAAAGGCCATCAGGTCGTGCTAGTCTGGCATGATAGCGCTGAATCATCCGCTGAATTGGATCCAGCGCTCCCGGTAGCTGCGGACAGCGCAGATGACTAGCCTGTTTGCGAACCGCCGAAGGGTTTGGGTTATTCCGGCAACATTCTTGGTGTCGTATGTGCTTATTTCGTTTCCCGTTGGTCCTCAGTGGCGTGGTTATGTGCCTGATTGGGTTACCCTAGTTCTAATTTACTGGTGCATGGCAGCGCCAAAAAGAGTTGGGGTGGGTGCTGCTTGGCTGGTTGGGCTAGGGCTCGACTTCCTGACTTTCGGTCTGGTTGGCAGTCATGCGTTGACCAAGACAGTGATTGCGTTCCTGGTGGGCCGCGTGGCGCTAAGGCTCAGAGCCTATCCTGTCTGGCAGCAGGCCGCCTTTATACTAATTTTGCTTGTGGTCGAAACTGCCATATTGGTCGGTATTGAGTATCTGGTGGACGGACAGTTGGGGGGTATGGTCAGTTGGCCAGCACTGGCAGTTGGCGTTGCTGTTTGGCCGTTGCTGTTCTGGATCCTTCGCCGCTGTCGCCGCTGGGGTCGATTGCCATGATCCAGAAACACACTGTTAACAATCGCGACCAGGATGTACGAACAGTCAAGACTCGACTGATCATCTCTGCTGTCTTGATGGTTGTGCTAGCCATTGCCTTGCTGGGTCGTTTTGTTGTCTTACAGGTTACACATCACGAACGGTATCGCACGATGTCTCTGGATAACCAGATTGATTTGCGTCCCTTACCGCCAGTTAGAGGGATGATCATTGATCGCTATGGCATGGTTCTCGCAGAAAACCATTCCGTCTATGAGTTGGAAGTAATACCTGAAAATGTTAAGGATATCGATCGCATGCTCAGTCAGATCGGTATGCTGGTCGAGTTAACTGACCAAGAAATTCGGCGGTTCCGAAAGAATGTTAAACAAAGACCTAGATTTGAGAGACAAATTCTCAAATCCCGTCTTACCGATAGCGAGGCTGCTCGTTTTTCTGTTCGACAGCATCAATTTCCAGGAGTGACGCTCAGCGCGAGCCTACGCAGGGTTTATCCTCAGAACGACTTGACTGGACACGTTGTTGGCTATGTGGGCAGGGTCAGTGATCAGGATCTTAAGAAGATTGATACTCGAGCGTACGAAGGAACAAGTTACATCGGTAAGATCGGTATCGAATCCTTTTATGAAACAGAACTGCTTGGTCAAGTTGGTGTTCAGCAAGTAGAGACCGATGCGTATGGACGGGTAGTCAGAAAAGTCAGCCATGTGGCCGCCAGAGCCGGAGCAAATGTCCACTTAACACTGGATGCACAGCTTCAGAAAGTCGCAATTGAAGCACTGGGAGGGCATCGTGGTGCAGTGGTGGCTCTGGAACCGTCCAGTGGAGACATTTTGGCTTTTGTGAGTACGCCAACCTATGACCCAAACCTTTTCTCACAAGGTATCAGTCATGAGGCTTATGGAAAGTTACGTGAGTCGGTCGATAAACCCCTCGTGAATCGGGCCTTGTATGGTCGTTACGCGCCAGGATCAACGATCAAGCCCCTGTTGGCACTGGCTGGCCTGGAGAACGGGCTGAAGTCTCAAGAGAATATATTGTGTTCGGGTCGATTTTCATTGCCTGGGAGCAGTCATGCGTATCGTTGTTGGCGACGTAAAGGCCATGGATACGTAAATCTCCATGATGCGATTGAGCAGTCGTGCGACTTATTTTTTTACCGGCTAGCACAGTCGATCGGCATCAGAAAAATGGCAGACTATTTCGGCAGATTCGGATTTGGACAGCGTACAGGGATTGATCTTCTAGATGAACCCAGTGGTCTGCTTCCGACCCCTGAATGGAAGAAGAAAAATCGGCAGGAGTCCTGGTATCCAGGGGAGACTATTATTACTGGTATTGGTCAGGGTTATCTGCTGGTTACACCGCTGCAGCTGGCCTATGCCACTGCGTCGCTGGCCAATCGAGGGCAGGCGATCAGGCCTCAGTTGCTTCGCGGACTTGAAGACCCTGGTTCCGGAGTCATTACACATCCAACGCAGCGGCGGGGATTAAACATTAAAACCAACAATTCGAGCTCCTGGGATCAGATCATTGCAGGGATGGAATCGGTACTTCACAGTTCAAGAGGTACCGCGAGGGCCAGTGGCAGGAACAGTCCTTACCGAATCGCCGGCAAGACCGGCACTGCACAAGTCGTCGGGATTTCTCAAGACGGGGAGGATCGCAGCAACGAACTACCTGAAGAGTTACGGGATCACGCTCTGTTTATTGCCTTTGCACCGATTGAGCAACCGCGAATTGCCATTGCCGTGGTGGTTGAAAACGGAGGAAGTGGGAGCCGTGCAGCGGCACCCATTGCGCGCAAAATCATGGACTACTATTTCATCCATAGACTAAGACGAGCCTCCCTTCGGGGTATAGCGCATGTATTCGGGTAGGAAAATGCATGTGGATGGCCCACTCCTGATGGGTGTGCTCGCCCTTTGTGTTTTAGGGTTGGTACTTATTTTCAGCGCCAGTGGCGAAAACTGGAATCTGATGTGGCGACAAGGGATCAGGTTGTTGCTTTCGCTAGGAGTGATGTTGGCTGCAGCACAGATTCCACCGGAAGTTGTTCGACGTCTGTCTCCACACATATTTATAGGCGGATTACTTATTTTGGGACTGGTCCTGGTGGCAGGTTATGCAGGTAAAGGTGCCCAGCGGTGGTTGGATCTGGGACTATTTAGATTTCAACCCTCCGAATTGATGAAGCTCGGTGTGCCGATGGCAGTGGCATGGCTATTAACACGGCGTGCTATACCACCCCGGTTTCTTGATGTGCTCGGCGCAATACTGATCATTGCATTGCCTGCATTACTCGTTGTCGTTCAACCTGACCTCGGTACTGCCATAATGCTAGTCGTGTCGGGTTTGCTTGTTCTTTTCCTAGGTGGAATCCGATGGCAGCATTTACTGATGTTGATCGGGGCGGCAGTCGCCGCGGCACCGTACCTCTGGGCTCAATTACATAACTATCAGCAACAACGCATTCTGACTATGTTCGATCCTTGGTCGGACCCTCTTGGAAGCGGATACCACGCTATCCAATCCATGATTGCGATTGGTTCAGCTGGCTTGGCTGGAAAGGGATGGCTTGCTGGGAGTCAATCGCATTTGGAATTTATTCCGGAGAGAAGTACTGACTTTATATTCGCTGTTTTCGCAGAAGAGTTCGGTTTGGTAGGGGTCGTTGCCCTAGTTACACTATATGTGTTTCTAGTAGGACGCTGTTTGGTCATGGCCTATCATGTCAGAGAGGTATTCTCACGTTTGCTGATCGGTGGCCTGGCACTGACATTTTTCTTTTACTTCTTTGTAAACGCTGCAATGGTTGCAGGTATGTTGCCGGTAGTTGGCGTTCCCTTGCCGCTGGTTAGTTATGGCGGCACTTCAATGCTCACATTGATGGCGGCCTTTGGGATTATGATGGGGGCCTATACGCGTCGAGGATTAATGACATGAAGACACACCACATGTGTTGGAGTGAGGTTGCCTCCAAAACAGTATGTTTTTGCCTGAGTAGTCTCGTTGTACTCCTGCTGAGTCTGGCACCAGGGTCTACTGCCCGGGCCGTGTCGCTTGAAAAATATCCCCAATTAATTGAACTTGCCGACCGGTTGGTCCAGGAACACGATTTAGATCGAACTCAACTCCTGGAATGGTTCGAACAGGCTCAGATCAAGGAAAAGATAATCAAAGCGATGAACCGACCGGCTGAACGGTTGTCGTGGCACCGTTACCGCGGACTGTTTGTGAACGAGAGATCTGTAGGGAACGGTGTTAAGTTTGCGAAGCGGCATCGGGTCCTGTTAGACCGTGCTGAAGCCAGGTTTGGTATCCCGATCGAATTGATTGTGGCCATTATTGGAATAGAAACCCGCTATGGCAAAGTTACAGGGAATCTAAGGGTCTTAGACAGTCTCGCCACACTGGCACTGGAGTACCCACGCAGGAGTAAGTTCTTTTCGTCCGAATTGGAACACTATATGCTGTTGGTGCGCGACAACAAACTTGATCCATTGGTCGTTAAAGGATCTTATGCTGGGGCGATGGGTATTTCTCAGTTCATGCCCAGCAGTTACCGGCGGTACGCGATAGATTTTGATGGCGATGAACGAAGCGATCTCCTAAACAGTGTTGCTGATGCCATTGGCAGTGTTGCCAATTATCTGGCTGTTCACCGATGGCGAAAGGGCGAACCCATCGCACTGCGGATACCTGTTGAGCAAGCTGTTCAACTTGAGCCCTTTGTAACCCGGGGCCTAAAACCCAATACGCCGCTGGCCACACTGATCCAGGCCGGCATGAAACCTATTCCCGGCGTTGACCTTAATTGGAATGTCGGCGTTATGCAGTTTGATCAAGAGAACGAGGTTGAATACCGGCTTGGCTACCACAACTTCTTTGTCATCACGCGTTACAACAGGAGCCAGAATTACGCGATGTCCGCATTTGAACTTGCGGAACAGATCGCGGCCAGGATTAAGGATTAACTTTCGGTGGTATTACGGCTTTCTCTGGTGGTGATGATTGCCCTTTGTTTGACTGGCTGCAGTTTCTGGGGTGACAAGCCCCGCGGTGGCGCATATTTTGAAGATGATGGACCACCGGCCGACGCTGGACCCGATCCTTCTTCTGTGCCAGATGCAGTTCCTAGGATAGAGCTATTGAGTAAAACCGGAAATGCGCCCTATCGAGTGTTTGGTGTGCGGTATGTGCCGATGAAGAGTGCACAAGGTTACCAAGTAAAAGGCATAGCTTCCTGGTATGGCAAAAAGTTTCACGGTCGCCGAACGTCCAGTGGTGAAACCTATGATATGTATGCGATGACGGCTGCACATAAAACGCTGCCACTGCCGACTTATGTACAGGTGAAGAATCTCGATAATGGGGTCAAGGTGGTTCTGCGGGTTAATGATCGAGGCCCGTTTCTGGGGGGGCGCTTGATTGATCTGTCATATATGGCTGCGCGCAAACTGGGTGTGACGACATCCGGTACAGCCCGTGTAGAGGTAACCGCGATAAAAGATCATTCAGCATCTGCTCCAGTTGCCAATGTTTCTATAACTCAGCGCAATAACAGACTGGTGTACGCTCAAGCCGGCAGTTTTAGGCTTATAGGAAATGCGCATACTCTGCGTGAAAGACTCACTCACCAGGGTATCGCTCGAGTGAGCGTTTCTCCCACGCGCATCGATAACACGCTGTATTATCGAGTTTGGGTGGGTCCTTTGGAATCTGACTTGAAGTTGGGTGAGATAATTGACCAAATTACCCGTATTACGGGTGTTGAACCACATATTGTTGAGAACAACTGACGAGGTACATCATGGGTTATAGATTACGCTCGATTTATTTTCTGATCCCGCTTATTGTGCTTCTGTTTGTTCCGACAGTGTTGCCTGCTTATGAATCCGGTCTCGCGGAGAATGCCCGTTCTCCCATACCGCCGCCCAGTCTTAAAGTGTCATCCTGGCTGCTCATGGATTCTAGAACAGGAACAGTCATTGCCTCTGAGAATCAAAACAAACGGGTTGAGCCCGCAAGTCTGAGTAAGCTGATGACAGCTTACGTGGTATTTCAGGAGATCCAGAGGGGTATCCTTGGGCTGGATGAAGAGGTCACTGTCAGCGAGAGGGCATGGAAAACAGTAGGATCCCGGATGTTTATCGAACCGGGTGATCGCGTCAGGGTCGAGGACTTGTTGTTAGGGCTGATCGTCCAGTCCGGAAATGATGCGGCAGTCGCCCTTGCCGAGCATGTTGCCGGGAGTGAAGCGGGATTCGCGGACTTGATGAATCAGGCAGCTGTGAAGATGGGTTTGAAGAACACTCATTTCGTTAATTCGACCGGGCTTCCCCATCCTGACCACTTTAGTACGGCTTACGATATTAGTGAAATCACACGTACGATCATTCAGGAGCAGCCCGAGCACTACGGTCTCTATGCCATTCCGGAATTTACCTGGAATGACATAACGCAGAAGAACCGCAATCCGCTGTTGGCCCGTGATGACACGATAGACGGCGTTAAGACGGGCCACACAAAGTCTGCCGGGTACTGTCTGGTGGGCTCCGCTGAGCGGAACAACATGCGATTGATCGCCTCGGTGATCGGCGCCGACGATGAGCGCAGTCGAGCTAATTCTGTTTATTCGTTGTTGAAATACGGTTTTGCTGCCTATGAATTTCATCACCTATACGGAAATCAGGCGCCGATTTTGCGGGCCGATGTATTAAAGAGCACCGTTGAGTCTATCCCTGTGGGAATTAGTCAGGGTATCGATCTTCTATTGTCCAAAGATTCAGGAACATCACTAGAAGCAAAGGTCCGGTTGTCAGAGTCTTTGGTTGCGCCGTTAGAGATTGGACAGGAAGTTGGTACACTGACAGTACTGCTTAACGGTGCCGTCCTGGTTACCCGGCAGTTGGTCGCGCTCAGTCCAGCGCCTTCTGCATCCTGGCTTGGTGGATTGACCGACTCACTTCGACTCTGGTTTCGCTGAATGGGAGATCGACATGCCGATCATGTCGGCCAAGGGCTGGATCTGCTGGAATTTCCCTGCCGGTATGAGATCAAGGCCATGGGTCGATGTGATGCGTTGTTTGAAACACGAGTTCACAACATTGTTGGCCGACACCTAGGTGGTGTTCCCATTGTCCAGACGGTTGCTCGGGAAAGCACTGGAGGTCGTTACGTATCGGTGACATGCACTATTGAAGCTATCAGTCGTGAGCAACTTGATTCAATCTATCTGGACCTACACAGCGAAGTGGATGTGTTGGTCACCCTCTAACTGAGCCGGGTACTTTTCAGGTGATGGAAAAGCCCATGGACTTTATTGTTGTTCGTGATTTTGGATTGAAGCCGTATCACTCTGTGCTCAACGACATGCAGCGGTTTACCCAGATGCGTACTCAAGGCACAGCTGATCAAATCTGGTATGTACAGCACCCCGCAGTTTATACGCGCGGAGTGAGTTGTCATGATTTACCCCGGGGCGAAGGTCGGGATCTGGAACTGGTTGATAGTGACCGTGGTGGGCAGATAACCTACCACGGTCCTGGCCAACTGATTGCATATCTGTTGCTTGACCTGCGACGATGTGGTCTGGGTGTTAGGGGATTAGTCGCTCGAGTTGAGCAGGTGATTGTTCAACTGCTGGCTAATCATGAACTGAGCGGCGATATTCGGCCTGGTGCACCGGGTGTTTATATCGATGGTAAAAAAATTGCTGCTTTGGGTCTTAGAATCCGAAATGGATGCACATACCATGGTTTGAGCCTCAATGTAGATATGGACCTATCGCCCTTCGGCTTCATCGATCCATGTGGTTATCAGGATCTCGCGGTAACCCAGCTTAAGTCATATGGTATTTCTGTTCCGCTCTCAATCATTCAGGACGAGCTGACTGATCTGTTTGTGTCGAGTCTTGGTTATGGTTCCACAGTTGCAGGCCCATCAATGAAAAAGGATTAGGTAAAGTGGATTTGATAAAGCGACTGCGGATCCAGCTGAACTCCATCTATCCGTCATGCGGTAAGGCGAGTCAACGTGAGTAATTTTGTCGGATGGCGAGCCGCCTAGCTTCAGACAATCGATCAGCTGTACCCACATCTATCCACTTGCCGGGAAAATATTGGCCCGACAGCTGATTCCCGTCTGCGGCCTGTCTTAAAAGGTCTGCGAGTGGAAACCGGCCTTGGGGGCTGTCATCAAACAGGCTGTGACGATAGATACCGATGCCTGAAAATGTCAGGCTTACCGAGTTGCCCACCGACTGATTCAGTACTTTTTGTCCGAATAGGTGAAAGTCTCCCACTGGATTGTGGGCAGGGTTGTCGACTAGTAGTAAATGCCCTTGGCCGTCGATGCCGTCAGGAAGTGAGTCAAGCTGCAGATCGGTCCAGATGTCACCGTTAAGAACAACGAAAGGATCGGCTGTGATCAGCCTTAGCGCTTGTCGTATCCCACCACCGGTGTCCAGGGCGCCTTCGGGCTCGTGAGAATAGACCACTGACAACCCGTAGCGTGTTCCATCTCCGATATGAGATTCAATCATGTCACCGAGGTGGGCGAGGTTGATCACCACTTGATCGACTCCAGCCTGAGCCAGGGCGACTAGATGATGCTCGATCAGGCAGCGGTCACCGATCTTGATCAGCGGCTTGGGTAGGTGATCAGTAAGCGGTCTGAGACGTTCTCCGCGACCTGCAGCCAGAATCATTGCATGAGGGTATTTCCAGGGCATCGGGTAGCCTGCTACTCAGAAAGCATGTGATTTCGGTCTGATCCAGGTGTTCCCTATAATAACGCACGTAGAGGCATTGATTGCTTCACAAGGCTAAGTTGTTTCGTGCGAGGTCAAATTGGATGTCCAGGCAGCTCAAACCTATGGAATCACATCACAGAAGACGATTTAAATGTTGTGTTCCACGAACGGGATTACAGGTCGTTACTGTGGCCTTTTTACTGCTGGCATCACTGACCACAAGAGCGGATTTGTCGGTGTCGTTCGCTGACGAGGCTATCTGCCCGGTTGATGTGATCTGGCTACCACCCGCTGTACTGCCCTATGTTGGTCGCGATCCAACCAGTCTCCAGGTGGAGTTCGAGTCCGACCAGATCGATATGCCCGAACCGCATGTGCTGATATTGACCGGTGGGGTTTCGGTGACACAGGGCGCACAGTCGATTTATGCCGAGAACATCGTTTTTGACAAGAATATGTTTACCCTCGAAACCGGTGAAGCAGTGGTGCAGACCCACGAGGGAGACCGACTGGTGGTTGATTCTTTGGAACTGCAACTCGAGACGCGAATTGGTCGCGCTGATAATGTTCAGTTTCAGATCGCCAGACGCGGCGTGATCGCCAAAGGCAAAGTGGTTGATCCCGATGGCGTCACCCATGACACTTCTGGATTCACCTACGCGGTTGCCGGTCGGATTGGAAGTGTGAAAGGGCCACGATCTTATACCCCACCGGATGTGATCACCCTCCCCAGTGGCGAGGTGATCAGCGTCGGTAAGGAGGATTGGACGTCAGCTCAGCCCGATACGGGGTCGGATGCACAAGAGCGAGTCCAAGTAACGGCACGTTCCCGGGGCCGAGCCGACTCGCTCTATTTCGAGGGACACGATCGCGAGCGTTTGGAAAACGTTGTGTATTCTAGTTGTGTGGCGGGTGACGATACGGTACTGATGGAAGCAAGTGAGATTATTCTCGATCATGCAACCGGGATTGGTATTGGCAAGCACCTGAAAGTACGTTTTTTTGGTGTGCCAATTTTGTATTTCCCTACAGTCAGTTTTCCATTGACCGACGAGCGGAAAACCGGTTTTCTTTTTCCGACGTTGGGCTACGGGCAGGACTGGGGATTCAACTTCCGACTACCTTTTTACTGGAACATCACACCCGACCAGGATGCGACTTTCGAGTGGCGCGTGATGGCCAACCGCGGTGTGCAGACTGCGGGAGAGTACCGCTACCTCGGCACAACTGCTGGCGGTGATTACAGCGGTGTACTGCGTGCTGAATACCTGCCCGAGGATCGCAAATATGGCAGCAGCCGCTATGGCTGGAGTTATGACCATCACCTGAACACCCAACGCTGGGATACCGATTTTATACTGGATGTTGATTTGGGCTATGTGTCTGACACATCGTACTTGGATGATTTAGCAGACAATCTTCAGGTCAGCAGTGCGTCGCATATTCCGCAGACGGTCAATCTGGAAGTGGATCCGTACGATATTTTCGTTGAAGAGGAAAACCTGCGGGCTAATCTTGATTTGTCGGCCTACCAGAGTGTTGATGCTGAGTTGACTGACGACGAAGAGCCTTATGCGAGATTACCTGGTCTCAAGGTGACATGGGACAAGTCCTACGATCTCAGCGCGGAAGACCGGAGTGATAATTATCTGCGCGATGACAGCACACATTTTAGCTTACGGCCAGAAGTGGATTCGGAACTGGTGAATTTCTATCATGGTTCCAATGATAAGACTGAAGGTCTGCGCCTGGACATTCAGCCGGCTGTTTCGCTTCGCATGGAGCGGCAGTACGGTGCTATCACACCGAAGCTGACCCATGCCTATACGGCCTACAGTGTGTCTGGGCAACCGATTGGAAAGCCGTCAAGCCCAACTAGAAGCATCTTCTTGTTCGAAGTGGCATCCGAACTATTCCTTGAGCGGGATATTAATTGGGGGGGTGTCGACTATGTTCAGACACTGGTTCCTCGGCTGGCTTATCACTATGTGCCCTATAAGGACCAGTCCAACCTACCCGTGTTTGATAGCGGATCGGTAGGTTTTAACAATATTGCCGATGCCTATCTGAGCGACGGGTTCTGGGGGGCAGACCGGATTCAGAATTTTCAGGGCTTCACTCTTGGGCTGGAAAGCGATACCTATGCTAGTGAATCTGGGGACCGTATGATGAAGTGGACCCTGGCACAGCAGGTTTATCTCGCAGATCGAGAGGTGACCCTGAATACGGGTGATGCGTCGGCAACGAGCAGTTACTCACCGCTGCTTGGGGAGCTCGATTTCAATATCACACAACAGTGGAACGCGAGCGGCTTCGCCAGCTGGAACTGGGACGACAGTGAGATCGAGGAATGGCGCGTGGGTTCGGCGTATACCCCGGGGTCACGGAAGCAGGTCAATTTTAATTATCAGAGTGGGGGAGATGACAACCGCAACGTAGAAGTTGGACTGAATTGGCCGTTGGCACCCCGCTGGCAGTTGGGGGCAGGCGGGTTGTTCGGAGAGAGTGAAGACGACGGACAATATACCCGAATCAGCCTGGGTTATGACGCCTGTTGCTGGGCGATACGGGTGGAGTTAGAAGACCGCCCTATTGTGGAGGATGATGATTCAGAAGAAAGTGGCGGTAGTCGCATTATGTTCACACTCAGACTCAAAGGGCTGGGCACGATTTCTTCAGGTGAGGTGCTGGGATTGAGTAGAGGATTCTCCACCTCCGCGCTTGCATTATAAACCGATGGCCACATCGCTTAAACGAGTCGAATTCGTGCAGTTGGCGCTGCCTTCGCAGAAAGACAAGCCAAAGCTGCTTGTTGTTATTGTGCTGTGTTTGCTTGTCGTCGTGTCTGATCTTGGAATGAGCAGTGACAGCATCGACCGTGTTGTTGCCGTGGTAAACCAGGACATTATTACTGAATCCGAACTGCGCCAGGAGGTGGTGCGAACCCAGAGAGAACTGCGTGCTAAAGGCCAGGAAATACCGCCGCTAGCAGACCTTAAGGTAAACCTCCTTGAATCAATGATTGTGCACCTGATTCAGATTCAGCGGATCGAATTCCTTAACATTAATGTCGCGGATGACATGGTCATGACTGTGGTCAATGACATAGCGCGAAACAACCAACTCTCTCTAACGCAGCTGCAGATAGAAATCGAACGTGGCGGACTGACTTTTGAGGAATATGTTGAGGATATCCGCGACCAGATTGCCATCCGCCGTCTGGTCAATCAGGAGGTGGCCCGACAAATTACTGTGACGGATCAAGAAATCGACGAGTTTCTGACCCAGAATCCCAATGCCCTACCCAAGCGGCCAATAGAACTCGATCTGGCCCACATTTTGATAGCTGTGCCGACCGACGCAATCGAAGAAGACATCGCAATAAGAGAAAACAGGATTCGTGGAATTCAGGACGAGATATCTGATGGTCTGCCCTTCAGCGATGCCGCAATACTTTACTCTGACAGTCCAGATGGACCTGAAGGTGGTCGGTTGGGATGGCGACTGAACGCTGATTTACCGGCTCTGTTTGTTAAGGCCGTGTCTGAACTTGAAGTTGGTATGGTGTCCAGCGTGATCCGAAGTCCACGTGGGTTTCACATTGTCCAGCTGTTGAATCGCCGAGGTGGGGAGGTAAATTTGGTCGAGCAGTCTCGGGTCCGACACATACTTCTGGCACCGAACGTGGTTTCGGGAGAAGCCCAGATACGTCAGCGACTCGAGCGTATCCGCCAGAGGATACTCGCGGGTGCCCCATTTTCACAGATGGCTAAGCTCCATTCCCAGGACCAACAGAGCCGTGCGAAGGGGGGTGATCTCGGATGGTTGAGTCCAGGTGATAGCAACGGTGAATTTGAAAAGGTCGCGAGCGAACTGGCAGTGGGTGAGATCAGTACAGTGGTTCAAACTGGTGCCGGTTTTCATCTCGTACAGTTAGATGCGCGACGGACCAGGAATATGAGTGGTCGAATAAAACGCAGTCACGCCCGGCAGCAGGTTCGCACGCGAAAGGTCAACGAGAAATATGAAGAATGGCTCGGCGAAATCCGAGATATAGCCTACATTGAGTATCGTGTCGCACAGGATGACCTGTAACCCACCAAACATTTCGTTCGAAATGCCCAGTGGATCGCAGACAGCTCTGGTCTTCGATTAGCGGTTACCAGTAAATTCGGGGTAGGCTTCGAGGCCGCATTCACTGACATCCACGCCGCGGTACTCGTCATCTTCACTCACTCGTAGACCGGCCAAGGTTCGAATCACACCCCACGTCAAGACGCTGGCCAGGAATACAAATCCGAATATCACACTAATTCCAATCAGCTGGGCATTCAAGTTGATGTCCGAGTTGGTCAATGGTACGGCCAGCAGCCATCCACATGACAAATGCACCCATGACAAGGAAGTAGAAAGTGTCCAGGGCATATCGAAGGTCGATAATATCTTCCATCTAAAGTTCTCCTATAGTGAGTTCTGTACTGAGTCCGTAAATGCCCTAAAGCGCCTCAGGACCTGTTTCACCAGTGCGGATACGAGTCGCCTGTTCAATCTCAGAAACAAAAATCTTTCCATCTCCGATCTTGCCGGTCTGTGCTGCTGTTGTTATCGACTCAATCACCCGATCGACTAGATCAGACGGGACAGCAACCTCGAGTTTTATCTTGGGCAGAAAGTCGACGGCATACTCTGCGCCGCGATACAGTTCCGTGTGCCCCTTCTGTCTACCAAAGCCTTTAACTTCCGTAACGGTCATGCCTTTTATTCCGATTTCGGATAAAGCATCCCGGACGTCATCCAGGCGGAAGGGTTTTATAACCGCCATGATCAGTTTCATATCAATCTCCTGTGTTTAACGCCTTAAGTGTGTCGCTGGCGCCGAATGCGCTTTTGTTCACATCTATACCTCAAGCAATTTTCGTGCCAGAGCTGCTACCTCGGCATTTTTAGGATGGATTGGTGTATTTGGCGCGGTGAATTCAGATATCTTAATTTGGACTGGTCCGTCTGGCGGCAGTCCTGCACCGGATCGGTGCGCTGATAAGCGGGGAACTGACTTTGGTACAATGAGAACTGTGATTATTGCTCCTGCCCATTGTCTTGATGTGCGACTGGAGAAGCCCCAGTGATGCCTTTACGGAAAATTGCCGAAGCTATTGTTGATGTACTGCCCAAGGAAATTGCCAAAGATGTTCGCGGCAACACGCGGGTTATGGTGCAATCTGCTCTTGAAAAAATGGATCTGGTCAGTCGTGAAGAACTCGATGTCCAGGAAAAGGTCCTGCAGCGAACACGGGAGAAGCTTGAGGCTCTAGAATCTCGGATTACTGAACTCGAGCAGAAACTGAGTACGCCTTCCGACTAGTCCTTACCGTACTTTTCACCCTGGCACTGTACCAGTGACGGGAATCTGTGGGGTGTTTTAGGGGCTCGTTGACATCAACGCATCAGCTACTCGGTCAGTACCTGCCATCGTTCACGAAGGGTATCCGCATCGGTGTATCCAGTGCTCAGCACTTCCAAGCAATTTCCATCAGTCGCGTCCTGTTGATGCCAGATTACTGTCGGGAACCCTGACACTCCGAGTGACCGGACTTGGATCAACTCATCTCTGAAAGTTTGTTGCACAACTGAACTGTCAAGATCTTCCTGAAACTGCACCGGGTCAAGTCCAGTTTCGTTGGCAAGAGCGATTAATGTTTCGTAATCTGACGGATTTCTAGCTTCCAGGAAGTAGGCTCGCTGTAGCGCTTCATAATATTGTTCGCGCGAGCCGTTCATTTGGAGACCGGCAGTGATTACCGCGCGGCATGCAGGATAGGTTGAGCGGCGAGGCTGACACACGGCCCAGAACTGATGATTAAATGTAGCTCCGGTTCGATCAGCGACTGATCGCCAGGCGCTTTGAACATAGGTTTTTGTATTTGTGTCCATGGGCTCATCCGAATCGGGTGCGAGTCCTCCCATCAAAAATTTAATAGTCACCGATGATGGAATCTCGCTGACGAATGACTGCCATGCAGATCGAAAACCCCAGCACCAGCTGCACATCGGATCGACAACGAGGTAGAGTAGTGGCTGCATTACGCTTGAGAGCTGAATTCAGCGGAAGGAAAATCTGGTGACAATTTATCTCTCCTGGTGTCGTCCGGGAGATGATTGATGGTGTATTAGTCCGGAATCTTGGTCGACTGCCATGCGACCATCTGCCAACTGCCGTTCAGCCTGCAGTAAACGTCGAGAAATCGTACTTGAAACTTAAGATCTCGGTCACTGGCCGTGACATGCAATTTAGCGTGTCCTGTCACTACTGCTGTATCTCCGTAGTCTCGAATGTTTACATCATCTCGTTCAAAGGATACATACCGAGTCCGACCTGAGGTTACATTGCCGATAAACTCAGCTTTAGTTTCAACCCGAGCAGTCGAATGGGTATAGATCAAATCATCAGCCAGGACCGCGTCTAGCGTAGCCTCATCGCCCGCAATCATTGCCGCTATACGTTGGTTTTCTAGTTCGATAATTTCATCCATTGTTGATTTCTCCGTTAAGCAGAAGTTGGTTCACCATTCGATACGTTCGGGTCTGAGACAAGTGTGACATAAATCGGTATACCACACGTACGACTCAGAGTGGCACAGGGCTGGCTCATAATGTACGGCTAGGTCGTGGGTAGTGGTGGATGACGTGCATTTTTGGCTAATTCTGCGACTGCATCAGCAACAGGTGCCCAGTGCGGGGCAAGCAGGCAGTGCCCCATATCCTCAATGATCATCAGTCGGGCATTCGGTATCGCAGCCGCTGTGGCTTGGCCGGAGCTGACGGGTATGAGCGGGTCTGCAGCACCATGGATGATCAGTGAGGGTAGCGTGAGCCGTGACAGGCCGGATAGCCGATCGCCACTGGCGCGTGCGGCTGCCATCTGAAAGGACCATCCAGCCGGATGGTAGCAGCGGTTGAAGCTGCACTGGAGAATCTGTCTGATATAGGCATCATCAAAATGAGGGCCGCTGGTCGCTCGGTAACCCTCAACCTGAAGGTCGACGTAGGTTTCCGGGTTATTAAGATCTAGGGTGAGAGATTTGCTCACCGCCTCAGCTGATATGTCGTCACCAGAGATGGCCATCCGTGGCCTCGGGGCAGACATAATGGAAACCAGGGAGCGTACGCGTTGTGGAAATTCGATAGCCAGGGTTTGGGCGATCATCCCGCCCAGTGACACGCCCATCATGTGGGCTGTCTCGATCTCCAGAGCATCTAGGATGCCGATCGTATCTGCTGCCATATCCGACAGGGAATAGGGAGCGTTAACCCCTTCGGATCGTAGAATTTCTGATACAGGTTGGGCGGGTCCGGACGTTTTTGAGCTTAAACCAACGTCCCGGTTATCAAATCTCACAACCTGGAAATGTCGGTCAACAAACACCTGGCACAGTTCATCGGTCCAGTAGACCAATTGGCTGCCAAGACCAGAGATCAGTAGCAGGGTCTCATGTGCCGGGTTGCCGAGAACTTCATAATAGATGTTGGTGCCCGCGTTGTAGGCTGTTCCTGCTTTGATGTTCATGTGTCTACTGGCTTCTCAGGTAACGCCAAAGCTTGATGGCAGAAGCATTGTTGATCAGATGTTACGGTCAGCATCTTCCCAGAAGGGCTCTCTCAGCTTGCGCTTGAAAATCTTGCCGCTGTCTTCACGCGGCAGATTGTGCCGAAATTCGATAACACGGGGTAATTTGTATCCAGCCAGATTCTCTTTTAGGTAGGCACGCAGTGTCGATTCTTCACAGACCTGGCCGTCAGCAGGTTCAATAAGTGCAAGGACCTGTTCACCATACTCGTCGTCGGGAATACCCAAAACCGCACAATCCTGAACACCAGGGAAAGCCAGTAGGACTGACTCGATTTCTGCGGGATAAATGTTGACCCCACCAGAGATGATCATGTCGCGGACACGATCACACAGGTAGAGGTAGCCGTCCTCATCGAGGTAGCCCAGATCGCCATTGGTGATCAATCCATCTCGTTCAATTGAATTGCGCTTTTCAGGATCGCCGTGATAGGTAAATTCTGGATAGTCATGGCGTCGCATAAATATCTCGCCGACTTCATGAGTCGCCGCTTCAGTACCATCGGATTTAAGAATCCGCAACGTGGTGTTTCCCACCGCCCGGCCAACACTGCCAGGATGACTCAGCCATTGTGCGCTGTTGCAGTGGGTGATAACGCCACTTTCAGTGCTGCCGTAAAATTCGTGGATTACAGGACCCCACCAGTCGATCATGGCGCGTTTTATGGAGGGCGGACACACTGCACCTGCGTGGATAACGTGTTCGAGGCTCGACATATCGTACTGAAGTCGCTGTGATTCAGGCAATTTCAACAATCTGACAAACATGATTGGTGCCAGGAACATGCCAGTGATGCTGTGACGCTGAATCAGTTGGAGCAATTCCAGTGCGTCGAATCGAGGTTGAAGCACCATAAGCGTTCCGGTATCCAGAGCAACCCGCGCAAAATGAATTGGCGCCGCGTGATAGAGAGGCCCGCAGATAACCACGCGCATACCGGGACGGTTGCCCAGAACCTGTGGTTCGACGCTACGCAGTTGATTAGCCTGTTCAGGACTGGCCGCTTCCCGTCGCACACCTTTGGGTCGGCCCGTCGTTCCAGAGGTGTACATCATTGCAGTCGGTACAGAATCGAACTGTAGATTTCTTGGCGGATAGTTCGAGAGCCAGTTTGACCAGGATTGCATGTCGTTTGGCACTTGGCAGAGAATCGGGTCGATTGCATAGGCGGCCTGGATGGCGGGTGGCGTCTCGATTACCAGCACCAGTAGTTCCTTGGGCAGTTGATCTTGTATCGCCTGGAGCAGATCTGCATGCACCACCAGTGCTTTGGCATTGCTGTCTCGCAGCACATGGAGTACCTCGTCAGGTGTGAAGTGCCAGTTGATCGGTACGCTGTAGGCTCCCAGCCGTTGTGCGGCCGTGGTGACCTCAAAGAAAGGAGGATCGTTTCGCAACAGTAGTGCAATCGAATCATTTCTGTTGACACCGAACTCAGCCAGGCCGGTTGCTGCTCGCGCACCCCGGTCGACTATGTCGATCCAGGGGTAACTGGTATCGCCCAGTATGAGAGTGGTGTGTGCAGACAAAACAGGATCGGAACGGTTAATCGCCTAGCGGCCACCATCGCACAGGAGCAACTGGCCAGTAATGTAGTTCGATTCAGGGATACATAACAGGTAAACCGCACCAGCGGCCTCCTCAGCTGTACCACCGCGACCGAGAGACATTCTAGAACCAGCAGCCTCGAGCACTGCCCGCTGCACACCGACCGGAATTTGGTGCCCCTCGATGTCAATGCTGGCGGCATCTGCATCAAGTGCCTGAGTAAGACGGGTATGCACAAGACCAAAGGCAACAGCATTGACATTGACTTTGTAGCGCCCCCACTCCCGCGACATCGCCCGGGTCAAACCCACGATTGCAGCCTTGGCAGATGAATAGTTGGCCTGGCCAGCGTTACCGAAAACACCTGACGTGGATGAGATATTCACAATCTTTCTGAAAATCTCGCGATCCTCGGCTTTTTCACGTTTGGCTGCTTCCCGAATGGGTCCGGCTGCGGCACGCAGAATCCTGAACGGGGCCGTCAGGTGAACATCGAGGACGGCCTGGAACTGTTCGTCCGTCATCTTCTGAATGACATTGTCCCACGTGTACCCAGCGTTGTTGATGATGATGTCCGGTACGCCCCAGGTGTCCATGGCCGTCGCGATGAAGCGCTCAGCAAAACCGGGTTCAACGACACTGCCGGTGCAACTCACGGCTTCAGCGCCAGAGGAGCGCAGCAGTTCAAGTGTTTCCTCAGCCGGTTCTTCATCCAGATCGTTCACCACGACCCGCGCGCCTTCGCTCGCGAGTTTCAATGCGATGCAGCGGCCGATGCCACGACCGGATCCTGAAACCAGTGCGACTTTTCCATCTAATTTGTTCATGGTGTCTCCAGTTACTTCAGTTCGTCAATGTACATTTTCCATTCCGGATAACGGTTACATTCCGCTCAGCAACCCGGCACTCGAACGACACAATATGATCATCTCGCCAAATATGCGTGATGATAGTCTCACCGGGATAGACAGGAGCCGAAAAGCGGACGTCAAAACCCGTGATCAATGTGTGATCGTAATTACAGATGGTTTTGAGTACCGCCAGGCACGCCGTACCGTAGGTACACAAACCGTGGAGTATCGGTACCGGGAAGCCGACGTTGTTGGCCAGTTCCGGATCAGCATGCAGTGGATTTCGGTCGCCGTTCAACCGGTAAAGCAGAGCCTGGTCGTCTCGTGTTTTGATGGTACAGGTTGTATCAGGTCTACGGTCAGGTATCACATGAGGTTGAGGTGACGATGCAGTTGAACCACCAAACCCGCCATCTCCACGAGCAAATATACTGCTGGTCGCGGTAAAGAGTGGCGAGCCGTCAGACTTCGAGCGGGCCGTGGTTTCGGTATAGATCAGAGCTCCTTTGGCCTTGCCTTTGTCAAAAGCCTCAATCACCCGGGCATCTGCGATTAATTCCGATTCTGCTGGCAATGGCTGATGAAGTTGCAGATGCTGTTCGGCATGCAAGACCTTTGTATAGTCAAAGCCGCAATTCATCAGCAGCGGGACTCGGGCAAGCACTGAAGCCATTGTCGGTATTGTTTTTAATGGATTTTTCTCAAACACAAAATCGAGTTCGGTGGTATTCAATGGATCGCGGCCCATACCGACAGACAGGGCGTACAGGATGGCCTCACGGTCCCCGTATCGAACTACGTTGCCAGTCGATTCCAGTGTCATCAGGTGGTCGTAATCAATAGCCATCTTTAGCTTCTCCTAATGTGCAGCAATAAATTTTTCAATTGTGTGTTGTTCATTAACAAATATAGGTGATGCGTATATCGGAGGCGTCGACAATACTCACTCAATCTAGATATATCACCTGACGGGTATTATCTGAAGCGAAATACGCCGGAATAAGGAGTGTTTCGAATTTCAACCCATCTTGGTTGCTGACCATACACCGACAGGCTATGCTCTTTGTGTTGGTCATATGGGTTTGTACCTTTTCGTAGGATCATTCACGGAGGATAACAAAATGTTTAGAACAAAGATTCGTCACATAATCGGCGCAACTATGGTTACAGCTATGGCGTTTGGCAGCGTTGGTGTTGCCTACAGTGCCGACAAGGTAATTTGGAATTTTAATGTTTGGGGCGGTCAACGCGCCTTCACAAAGGGCGTCGAAATAATCAAGGAAAAGCTTGAGGCCGCTGGGAATGGCAGTTTCGAACTGAAAATTAACTATGGGGATGCGCTCGGCCCTAAGAAGCAGAATCCAGAAAATATCAAAGTCGGTGCGTTCGAGGCAGGTCAGCTTTGTGTCGGTTATTATCCTGGCAAATATCCGTTGCTTTCGGTTATGGAGCTGCCTTTCCTGTTACCGCGGGATATAAACGCGCGCGCGAAGGTGGAGATGGCCGTTCTTTCGCACCCAGATATCGTGGCGGAGTTAACAGATCGCTGGAATTCCAAATTTTTCGGACCCGCGTTTTTGCCGGCATATGAGTTCATGGGTAATAAGAGGATTGAAACCACTGACGACATGAAGGGCGTGAAGATGCGGATTTCAGGTCTAAACGCCAAAGCATTACAGGTCTTTGGCGCAGTTCCTACGATGGTAACAGCCACTGAAGGCTATAACGCGCTTCAACGTGGGACGATCGATAGCTTTGGTTTCCCGTATACGTATGCGTTTGGATCTTACAAACTCTACGAGGTTTCCAAATACGTGACCGAAGGATTAGCCATGAGTGGGTTTATGTGTCTGCAGACCGTCAACATTGACGCGTGGAACAAGACACCTGAGGCTGTGAGGAATGCGTTGCCTGCTGCTCAGGAAGCTGCAATTGCTGGGATGATAGAAGCCTATGCGGCAGCTGATAAGAAATGGCGTCCAATATTCCGGGAAAAATTAGAAGTTGTTGAGGTTGATCCAGCAACGCGGGCTAAACTGGCCGAGGGCGCGGGCAAGATCTGGGCTGAATGGACGAAGAAACATGACGGTGAAGGTCGTCCCGCCAGCAAAATTCTCAAGTTCGTCCAGGAGCAGGTTAGCAAAGCGTCTGGGGGCTGAACACAATCTCTATGAATAAC
>CZRL01000084.1_pt1 | contig 45238 bp, 22 predicted proteins | sample 734451 | NCBI WGS metagenome assembly CZRL01 (sample SAMEA3597868, study PRJEB11362) | hydrothermal vent metagenome | biome: marine hydrothermal vent biome; feature: marine hydrothermal vent; material: ocean water | place: Atlantic Ocean | collected 2010-09-19/2010-10-04 | reverse complement strand
CGCCGCCGTCAACGTCGTCTTACCATGATCTACATGACCAATAGTCCCAACATTTACATGCGGCTTGCTTCGCTCAAATTTAACTTTCGCCACTTTCTCTTCCCTCTCGTGATTCAGTGGTTAACTTGCTTTTCTCATCATAACTTCCGTCACGCTGGCAGGTGCCGGAAGATACTGACTAAATTCCATGGAGTATGTCGCTCTACCCTGCGTCACTGAACGCAAAGAGGTCGCATAACCAAACATCTCGGACAAAGGTACTTCTGCTCTCACGACTTTCCCATTTGGGATTTCATCCATCTCTGAAATCATGCCCCGTCGGGAATTCAGGTCTCCTGTCACGCTCCCCATATATTCTTCAGGTGTAACCACCTCGACGCGCATGATGGGCTCAAGCAGCGTAGGGTCTGCTTTTAGACAGCCCCCCCTGAACCCCTGCATGGCCGCTGCTTTAAACGCGTGCTCTGAGGAATCGACGTCGTGGTAGGACCCATCATATAGCGTAACCTTTACATCAATTACTGGGTAACCCGCAATCACACCTGAACCCATTGCTTCGATGACACCTTTTTCAACGGCAGGGATATATTCTCGAGGCACAACACCACCTTTAATCGCATCCACAAACTCGAATCCACTACCTTTCTTCTGTGGCTCAATCCGAAGACAGACATGGCCATACTGACCACGCCCACCAGTCTGTTTAGCATGCTTATGTTCCTGCTCAACTGCACGTTTCAATGTCTCACGGTAAGCAACTTGTGGCTTGCCGATATTGGCATCAACGCTGAATTCACGGCGTAACCGGTCGATGATAATCTCTAGGTGGAGTTCTCCCATACCAGAGATGATTGTCTGACCTGATTCATCGTCAGTGTGAACCCTAAAAGATGGGTCTTCTTGCGACAACTTGCCCAGAGCAACGCCAAGTTTTTCCTGGTCATTCTTGGTTTTAGGTTCAACTGCTTGCGAGATTACAGGTTCTGGAAATTCCATCCGTTCCAGAGTAATTATATTGGCAGGATCACATAGGGTATCCCCGGTCGTGATGTTCTTAAGTCCGACTGCTGCTGCAATATCGCCTGCTCGTACCTCGTTAAGTTCATCCCTTGAGTTTGCATGCATCTGAAGAAGACGCCCGATGCGCTCCTTTCTGCCCTTGACTGGGTTGTAGACGGTGTCCCCCGTTTTAAGGATGCCTGAATACACTCTGAAAAAGACCAGCTGACCAACAAATGGATCGGTCATGATCTTGAAACCCAGTGCTGAAAAAGATTCATCATCACTTGATCGGCGAGTAGTCTCTGTTTCACCGTCCTCCAGCAGGCCACGAATAGCGGGCACCTCTGTAGGGTTCGGCATATAGTCAATCACAGCGTCCAGCAGAGTCTGGACACCTTTATTCTTGAATGCAGAACCGCAAGTCACCAAAACAAGTTCGTTGGTAATCGTTCTCGCACGCAGCCCCGCTTTTATTTCTGCATCTGACAGGACACCCGCTTCCAGGTACTTGTCCATCAATTCTTCCGAGGACTCTGCAGCCGCTTCAATCAGTTTTTCACGATACTCTACGCATTGGGCGACCAGTTCGACTGGAACTTCATGTTCTTCAAACTGAGTTCCCATTGTCGACATATCCCAATAAACAGCCTTCATACGTATAAGGTCAACTACTCCAGCAAAGGAATCTTCCGCACCAATTGGTATCTGCAGTGGCAGTGCATTCGATCCGAGGCGATCAGATATCTGTTTCACTACACGAAAATAATCGGCGCCAGTGCGGTCCATTTTGTTGATGAACGCAAGCCGCGGAACATGGTATGTGTCGGCCTGACGCCAAACTGTTTCTGATTGCGGCTCTACACCACCTACACCACAGAAAACAGCTACTGCACCATCGAGAACACGCAGAGAGCGCTCCACTTCGATAGTAAAATCAACGTGTCCGGGTGTGTCTATGATATTGACACGGTGCTCTTTATAGTCCTTCCGCATACCACTCCAGAAACAGGTTGTTGCAGCTGAAGTGATTGTGATCCCGCGTTCCTGCTCCTGTTCCATCCAATCCATGACCGCATTACCGTCATGAACCTCACCAAGTTTATGGGATATCCCAGTATAGAAAAGGATTCGCTCGGTCGTGGTGGTTTTACCGGCATCTATATGAGCCATGATCCCGACGTTCCGGTAACGGTTAAGAGGAGTTGTCCGTGCCACGTTGTGATATCCAGTCGTCAGTTGATAAATTTAGAAACGAAAATGAGAAAATGCCTTATTTGCTTCTGCCATACGGTGGACTTCATCTTTCTTACGAGCTGCCCCACCCCGTTTTTCAGCTGCATCCATCAACTCCCCAGCCAACCTTTGTGTCATGGATTTCTCACTGCGATTTCTTGCAGAGTCCACCAGCCAGCGCATAGCCAGCGCATTGCGGCGACTGGGCCGCACTTCTACAGGCACCTGATAAGTTGCCCCACCTACACGACGACTCTTAACTTCTACCACTGGTCGAATATTGTCTAGTGCTTCATAAAACACATCGAGTGGCTTTTCCGCCCCGCGCTCACTAATAATATCTAGCGCACCATAGATGATTCGCTCAGCGATCGATTTCTTACCGTCAAGCATCATTACATTTATGAACTTGGCGACTGTCTGATCCCCGAATTTGGGATCCGGCAGAATAGTCCGTTTTGGTACTTCTCTTCTTCTGGGCATCTAGCTTCGGTTCCGTTATGTTTCTGTCGATCCGGTTCGCTGAACCGGATCCGACACCTATTTACTGTACTGGCGTCCCGCTAAACGGCTACAGCATGTGTGCTACACGCCACACACAAAGGGACGACAACCAACAAGGCACACCCAATAGCAGTGAGTACCACCATTGCGCGCAGTCCGGTGAGACAGCCCTTTGTCGCTAGCAACCGATCAGTCACCTTCGCGACTTCTGTAGCGATCTTTAATCAGGCAAGATCGCTTTTTTTCACCGTGACCAGTTAGCCAATCTGGTCAATTTTCGGTTAATGTATTCCGGCCTCAACACCTGGCCGGAGCCTAATCACTACGACTTCGGTTTTTTCGTTCCATACTTTGACCGGCCCTGCCGGCGATCTCCAACGCCCGAGGTATCAAGTGTCCCCCGAACAGTATGGTAGCGAACACCTGGTAAATCTTTGACTCTTCCACCCCGGATCAAAACTACTGAGTGTTCCTGGAGATTGTGCCCTTCTCCACCGATGTAGCTTGTTACCTCATAACCATTCGTCAATCGAACGCGTGCAACTTTGCGCAGTGCCGAATTTGGTTTCTTCGGCGTAGTCGTGTATACACGGGTACAGACCCCCCTTTTCTGCGGGCATGAAGCCAGTGCTGGCACGTTACTTTTCTTGACTTGCCGTGACCGCGATTTTCTGACGAGTTGATTTGTTGTTGGCACTGTTTAAGACTCGTTTCTGTTCGACCAATCCACCAGCTCAATGGAGCCAGGAAGGGGCGCGATTTTAGGCAGATAAACGATTCTTGTCAAGAAATAGCCGTTCTCAGGGTCCAGGCTTTGGGTCATGCTTCGGCAACCTCAGACGGTTTCTGGTCCGGATCACCGGTAAAATCTGTGCTGAAGCTCAATTCGACAAGTTCTGGCTTCTCAGTGTCTTTCTCCTCCCGTTTACGCTGACGTTCCTCATGATACGCAAGCCCGGTCCCGGCAGGTATCAATCGACCAACAATGACATTCTCTTTAAGACCTCGGAGATGATCCACCTTACCCTGCATGGACGCCTCGGTTAGAACCCGTGTGGTCTCCTGGAACGATGCTGCTGAGATAAACGACTCCGTACTCAATGAAGCCTTGGTGATGCCCAGAAGCACCGGTTCAAAAGCCGCCGGTTCTTTCCCATCCGCGACCGATTGTTCATTTTCACCGAGAAGCGTTGCCCGTTCGACCTGATCGTTCAGCAGATATTGGGTATCACCACTTTTAACGATCCGAACTTTCCGCAACATCTGGCGAATGATCACTTCGATGTGTTTGTCGTTAATCCTCACACCCTGCAAACGGTAAACATCCTGCACCTCGTTGACGATATAAGCAGTCACTTCCTTCACGCCACGCAATGCCAATATATCTGCCGCGATAGGAGGACCCTCGACCACTTCGTCACCTCTTTCGATGTGCTCACCACCAAATACAGTGATAGGGCGACCCTTTGGTATCTGCATTTCGTGCTCTTCATTGTCTTCAGTCGTGATCACCAGTCTTATTTTGGTTTTCACTTCCTTACCAAAAGACACAACACCACTATGGGTCGCAAGTATCGCCGGCTCTTTAGGTTTACGCGCTTCAAACAGTTCAGCTACCCGGGGTAGACCACCAGTAATATCCCGGGTTTTGGATCCCTCTTGCGGTATTCGAGCAAGAACATCCCCCGCCTCGACCTTGTCACCATTCTCAATGGTTATCGATGCGCCTGGTAGGATCTGGTAGCTAGCCTCTTTTTCCGAACCCGGTATGATCTTCGGTTTTCCCCGACCGTCTACCAGTTCAATCGTCGGCTTGATGTCCTGCGCGGTGCCTCGACGCTGCTTGCCATCGAGCACCAGATAGGTCGTCGTCCCTGTCAATTCGTCTGTCTGCTGACTGACAGAGATACCCTCGATTATATTGTCGAACCGGACCTTTCCTGCAACTTCAGTAATGATGGGATGCGTGTGCGGCTCCCAGGCAGCAATGACCTGGCCGCTGGTTACTTCGTCACCATTATCAACTCTTACCGTCGCACCGTACGGCACCTTATAACGCTCACGGTCAACACCATGAATATCATGAACAATAAGCTCACCCGACCGGGAGACGACGACATTGTGACCGTTCTGCTTTCGGACTGAACGGATCCTGTTGAACGACACGGTACCATTGTTCTTTACTTCAACATGACTCGACGCCGCTGTTCTAGACGCAGCACCACCGATATGAAACGTACGCATGGTCAACTGAGTACCGGGTTCACCGATACTCTGCGCCGCCATTACACCCACCGCTTCGCCCATGTTGACCACATGCCCGCGTGCTAGATCTCTGCCATAACAGGTGCAACACACACCATAACGAGTCTCACAGGTCACTGGTGAACGCACCATAACCTGGTTGACGTTGTGTTCTTCAAATAATGAAACAATTTCCTCATCAACTATCCCGTTCGCAGGCAGCAGCTGTTGGCCATCATCTCCTGGGCTGACTACCTCTTGGGCGACGGACCGACCTAGAATTCGATCAGCCAGCGGTATCACGACCTCACCACCCTGAACAATTGCTTCACGTTGCAGACCATTGGTCGTTCCACAGTCAACTTCGGTAATCACGAGGTCCTGGCACACATCAACCAGGCGACGAGTCAGGTAACCGGAGTTTGCTGTCTTCAAAGCCGTGTCGGCCAGGCCCTTACGTGCACCGTGTGTTGAAATAAAGTACTGCAGAACATTGAGACCCTCTCTGAAGTTCGCCGTGATCGGCGTCTCAATGATCGAGCCGTCCGGCTTCGCCATCAGGCCACGCATCCCAGCAAGCTGTCGTATCTGGGCATGACTGCCCCTCGCTCCGGAATCCGCCATCATGTAGATTGAGTTAAACGATTCCTGATCAACCTCTTGCTTCTGTGCATTGACAACCTTTTCAACTTTGAGATGATCCATCATCGCTCCAGCAACCTCATCACTGGCGTGGGTCCAGATATCAACGACTTTGTTGTAGCGCTCTCCATCGGTTAGCAACCCGGATCCATACTGCTCCTGAATTGACTTTACTTCGCTTTCCGCCTTTGCCAGGACCTCTGCCTTGTTATCCGGGACCATCATGTCATCTACGCCAATAGAAACACCTGCCTTAGCTGCCATCGAGAATCCGGCATACATCAACTGGTCACAAAAAATAACAGTGTCTTTTAAACCGACTTTCCGATAGGACTCGTCAATCAGACTTGATATTGCCCGTTTCTTCATAACTTGGTTGACTATGTCGAAAGGGAGTCCTTTGGGCAGAATTTCTGACAATAGTGCGCGACCCGCCGTAGTCTCGTAAAGTGTTGTAAAGCTTTCAAGATCCCCATCGGCAGTGACTCGTGACTGTGTAATGCGAGCTTTGATGCACGCATGCAACGACAGCACGCCGGTGTCAAGTCCTCGTCGAACCTCGAGCACATCGGAAAAGACCATGCCCTCACCCGGTGCATTCACTTTTTCACGAGTCATGTAATAAAGACCCAGCACGATGTCTTGCGACGGAACAATAATAGGTTCGCCATTGGCGGGCGACAGAATATTGTTTGAGGACATCATCAGTGATCGTGCTTCTAGTTGAGCCTCAACTGATAACGGAACATGCACCGCCATCTGGTCACCATCAAAGTCCGCGTTATAGGGCGTACAGACCAGAGGGTGCAGTTGAATCGCTTTTCCTTCAATCAATATGGGTTCGAATGCCTGGATCCCCAGTCGATGCAGCGTTGGCGCACGATTCAATAGCACTGGATGCTCGCGAATAACTTCATCAAGAATATCCCAGACTTCAGGCTCCTCCATCTCGACCATTTTTTTGGCTTGCTTAATCGTTGAAGCCAGCGCTCGCATCTCTAGTTTATGAAAGATGAAGGGTTTAAAGAGTTCCAGTGCCATCTTCTTGGGCAAACCACACTGGTGAAGTTTGAGCGTCGGCCCAACTACGATTACAGAACGACCGGAGTAGTCGACACGTTTTCCTAAAAGGTTGTGACGAAATCGACCTTGTTTCCCTTTGATCATGTCTGCCAGAGACTTCAGCTGACGTTTGTTGGGACCAGTAACAGCCTTTCCTCGGCGACCGTTATCAAGTAACGCATCCACCGACTCCTGCAGCATGCGTTTTTCATTACGGACGATGATGTCCGGCGCATTCAAATCGAGCAGTCGGCGCAAGCGATTGTTACGGTTGATTACACGTCGATACAGATCATTGAGATCTGAAGTTGCAAATCGACCCCCGTCAAGAGGCACAAGAGGCCGCAGGTCCGGGGGCAGAACCGGCAGAACTTCCATGATCATCCATTCCGGTTTATTCCCAGAATGGATAAACGCTTCGACCACTTTAAGCCGTTTGATCAGTTTCTTGGTCTTTGTCTCGGATGTCGACTCAGCAAGTTGCTCGCGCAGTAGAGCAGACTCCATTTTAGGATCTAGTGCTTTCAATAATTCCTTGATCGCCTCGGCACCCATCCCTGCCTCAAAGTCCGCTCCGTATTCTTCAACGGCTTCATAGTAGGCATCCTCGGTCAGCAACGTGCTGGTTTCGAGTTCAGTCATCCCAGGATCGGTAATAACATAAGCCTCGAAATACAGCACGCGCTCGATCTCGCGGACCGTCATATCGAGTAACACACCCAACCGGGATGGCAACGACTTCAAAAACCAGATATGAGCGACCGGGCTAGCTAATTCGACGTGGCCCATGCGTTCTCGACGCACTTTCGATAATGTGACCTCAACACCGCATTTCTCACAAATGACCCCTCGATGCTTGAGGCGTTTGTATTTACCGCACAAGCACTCGTAGTCACTGATCGGTCCAAACAACTTTGCACAAAAAAGCCCATCGCGTTCTGGCTTGAAAGTGCGGTAATTTATGGTCTCGGGTTTCTTAACTTCACCCCAAGACCACGAACGAATTTTGTCAGGTGACGCGAGCCCGATCCTAATCGAATCAAAGTCTTCTTCTACAACATTGTGCTTTCCGAACTGGCTGAACAGATCTTTCATGACAATTCCTCGTGCTTTAAATCTGTGGTGGACATGGATGGCAAATGATTCAGCACTAACTTACCGACCCTGCCGCCGTTCGATGTTCAGGCCTAACGCCCTGATCTCTTTTTCCAATACATTGAATGATTCGGGCACAGCAGCTTCCATGCGATGGTCACCCCTGACAATGTTTTCATACATCGCCGTTCGACCGATCACATCATCTGATTTTACCGTCAGCATTTCCTGCAGGGTATAAGCAGCCCCGTAAGCTTCTAAAGCCCATACCTCCATTTCGCCGAATCGTTGACCACCAAACTGCGCCTTACCGCCCAAGGGTTGCTGGGTGATCAGGCTATAGGGACCCGTTGAACGAGCATGCATCTTGTCGTCGACAAGATGATTAAGCTTAAGCATATACATGTAGCCTACAGTCACCGGACGATCGAATTGTTCACCCGTTCTACCATCAGTCAAAAACGTCTGACCACTTTCCGGTAGCCCGGCCAATTTGAGCATCCGCTTGATTTCGACTTCTGACGCGCCATCAAATACTGGCGTCGCGATAGGCACACCACCACGCAAATTTTCCGCCAGCTCGATAACCTCATCGTCTGAAAGTGCATCAAGATCTTCAGTCCCGTCGGCGTGATTATAGATATCGCCCAGCTTTTTACGGACATCAGACGGCGCCGCCTGACTATCAATCATATTCCCAATCTGGCGACCCAAATGGCTTGATGCCCAGCCTAAGTGGGTCTCCAACACTTGGCCCACATTCATCCGTGATGGCACTCCCAGCGGGTTAAGTACAATATCCACCGTAGTTCCATCCTCAAGATATGGCATATCCTCGACTGGAACGATCTTTGAGATCACACCTTTATTGCCGTGGCGACCAGCGATCTTGTCTCCGGGTTGCATTCGACGTTTGACCGCGACAAACACCTTAACCAGCTTCAACACGCCCGGTGAAAGGTCATCGCCAGTTTCAAGTTTTCTTCGCTTCTCTTCAAAGAATTCATCAAAGTGCCGCGCCTGTTCTGCGAGTTGGTCGCGAATTCCTTCCAATACTGTATTCGCTGACTCATCCTGCAACCGGATTTCAAACCACTTGTCGCGTGGCAGTTCCTGGAGATAGGATCTGCTTACCTTATCGCCGGCCTTCAGGTCACCTGGTCCGCCTTCAGCAACCTTGCTACTGAGCAACCGGGCAATGCGATCGTAAGTATCGTCTTCGACAATTTTTTGCTGATCGCGGAGGTCCTTCTTGATTACTGCAAGTTCGTCAGCCTCATTAGCCAGCGCACGAGCATCCTTGTCGATACCATCCCTCGTGAATACCTGAACATCGATGACTGTACCGGACATGCCTGAAGGCATCTTCAGCGATGTGTCCTTAACGTCGGATGCCTTTTCGCCAAAAATTGCACGTAAAAGCTTTTCTTCTGGTGTGAGCTGAGTCTCACCCTTTGGCGTGACCTTCCCGACCAGGATGTCGCCTGGCTCTACCTCTGCACCGATATAAACGATCCCGGATTCATCGAGTCGGGATAAAGCGGACTCACCAACATTGGGTATATCGCGGGTCACATCCTCGGAACCCAGTTTCGTATCACGTGCGTAACAACTGCGTTCCTCAATATGGATTGAGGTATATACATCGTCCTTCACCAAGCGCTCTGAAATCAGTATGGAATCTTCAAAGTTGTAGCCATGCCAGGGCATGAACGCAATCAGCACATTCCTTCCTAATGCCAGCTCGCCCAAATCTGTAGACGGCCCATCGGCGAGCACATCATTCTTGGCGATCCGGTCGCCGACCCTGACCAGTGGGCGCTGATTGATTGTTGTGTTCTGGTTCGAGCGGGTGTATTTGATGAGATTGTAGATATCGACACCCGAATCACTCGCACCCACTTCTTTGTCGTTAACTTTGACAACGATTCTTGAGGAATCCACTGCGTTAACTACACCCGATCTTTGTGCAATCACTACGACCCCTGAATCGGTGGCTACTATTCGCTCCATACCAGTACCCACTAATGGCTTTTCCGTCTGCAGAGTCGGCACAGCCTGGCGCTGCATATTAGAACCCATCAAAGCTCGGTTAGCGTCATCGTGTTCAAGAAATGGGATCAGCGAGGCTGCGACTGATACGATCTGCGATGGCGCAATGTCGATGTAGTCGATCTTATCCGGCGTCGACAACGTAAATTCATTCTGGTAACGACAGGAAACTAGATCGTCGATCAGCCGGCCTTTGTCGTCGACTCGTGCATTGGCCTGGGCGATGACATAGCCGCCTTCTTCTATCGCCGATAGGTACGTGATCTCGTCGGTCACGGTCTGTTCCGTTATCTTACGGTACGGTGTTTCCAGAAAACCATACTCATTGGTACGGGCATAGACCGCCAGAGAATTGATCAAACCGATATTTGGGCCCTCGGGCGTTTCGATCGGACAGACACGACCATAATGAGTTGGGTGTACATCACGAACCTCAAACCCTGCTCTTTCTCGCGTCAACCCGCCTGGGCCCAGAGCAGAAACGCGGCGCTTATGGGTTACTTCTGAAAGCGGGTTGGTCTGATCCATAAATTGGGACAACTGGCTTGATCCAAAGAACTCCTTGATCACCGCTGATACAGGTTTCGCGTTAATCAGGTCCTGTGGAGTAAGATTTTCAGATTCCGCCATCGACAAACGCTCACGGACTGCTCGTTCTACGCGCACCAACCCAATTCGGAACTGATTTTCTACCAATTCTCCAACCGAACGAACTCTCCGATTGCCCAGATTATCAATGTCATCGGTTTCACCTTGGCCATTTTTCAGTGACACTAAAACTTTGATCACATCGACGATGTCCTGCTGGCTAAGCGTTCCAGGGCCTTCATCACTGGTCCGCTCTAAGCGCCGATTCATCTTCATTCGCCCAACAGCAGAAAGATCATACCGATCAATATTGAAAAACAAGTTGCGGAACAATTGCTCGGCTGAGTCTTTTGTTGGCGGCTCTCCGGGACGCATCATGCGATAGATTTCGACCTGTGCTTCAAGCGCATTGTGGCTAGGATCGACCCGCATGGTTTCTGAAATGTATGGACCATGGTCTAGATCGTTGGTGTAGATCGTCTCAAATTCGACCAATCCCGCTGCCCTGAAACTTTCCAGAAGTTCACCGGTGATTTGATCGTTTGCACTGGCCAGCAATTCACCTGTCGAAGTGTCTACCTGATCCCGCGACAGGGCACGTCCGAGCAGAAATGAATCTGGCACTTTTATTTCTTCTAGCCCCGCCTTTTCTAGATTGCGGATGTGTCGCGCTGTTAAGCGTTTTTCTGCTTCTACGATCACCGTGCCCCGAGCATTGACAATATCAAATTCCAATTCCTGACCTCGCAGGCGATCTGCAACAAGAGAAATTGTGGCTCCCTCGGGTTGAAGCTGGATACAGTCTGTTTCAAAAAACAAGGCCAGAATTTCTTCGGTCGAGTAATCTAGAGCCCGCAAAACGATCGTAGCGGGAAGCTTACGCCTGCGATCAATACGCACGAATAGCAGGTCTTTTTGATCATATTCAAAATCCAACCACGACCCGCGATACGGGATGACCCGCGCGTTGAAAAGAAGCTTGCCTGACGAGTGAGTTTTCCCTTTATCATGATCAAAAAACACACCTGGAGAGCGATGGAGCTGTGAGACAATTACTCGCTCGGTCCCGTTAATCACAAAAGTCCCGTTTTCTGTCATCAAAGGCATTTCACCCATGTAGACTTCTTGTTCTTTCATGTCGTGAAGTGTCTTTGCACCACCTGACTCGCTCTTTTCAAACACAATCAAGCGCAACGTTGCGTATAGCGGCGCAGAGTAGATCAAACCGCGTTGTTGACACTCCCGCACATCAAATGTGGGCTGACCCAAACGATACCCAACAAAGTCCAGCGAAGCGGCACCACTGTAACTCTCGATGGGAAATACTGATTTGAAGGCTGCCTGAAGACCTTCATCAATCCTCTGCATCGGCGCAACACCTTCTTGTAGGAGCTTGCGGTAGGATGACTTCTGGATCTCCAACAAGTTCGGGACAGCCGAACTGCCTGGGCGTTTGCTGAAGCTTTTGCGAATCCGTTTTTTCTCAGTAAAGGAATAAGTCATTTATTGCTCTCGATCGTACGATGGGACTTGGGTGACATACGGCAATTTCGACGGCAGGCCGTTTTTCACAATAAAAAGGCGAAGTTGGCTGATAGGCGACGCTAGCAGCCAACCCTGTCTTTGAAACCTGGCTTTGCAAGGGCAGCACCGAGAAACCAGCGTTACTTGACCTCAACGGTTCCGCCAGCATCCTCCAACTGTTTTTTCAACTCCTCGGCTTCATCCTTGGGAACGCCTTCCTTGATAGGTGCAGGCGCAGATTCAACCAGGTCTTTAGCTTCCTTCAGGCCAAGACTGGTAATCGCCCGGACTGCCTTAATCACGCTAACCTTCTTCTCGCCAAATGAGGACAAGACGACATCGAATTCGGTTTGTTCCTCCGAACCGCCTGCATCTGCAGCAGCTGCAGGTGCCGCAACAGCAACAGCAGCCGCAGCGGAAACACCAAATTTTTCTTCCATGTCATTGATGAGCTCAGACAGCTCAAGCACCGACAATTCAGAAATTGCACTCAAAATTTCTTCACGGGACATCATAGTTTCTCCTGATAGTAGGGATTGCTCTTGATAGAGTATCCAGCTTCCATTAAGCGAGCTCGGCCTGCCTGCTATCTCTGTAGGCAGCCATGGTTCGAACCAGCTTTCCGGGCACTTCATTCAGTGTACGAACAAACTTTTCCAGTGGCGCATTCATTGTCGCCATCAGGGTAGCCAGCAGTTCATCTCGACCAGGCAGTTTCGCCAACATCTGGATCGTGCTCTTGTCGATCAGGTCACCATTCATGACACCGACCATTATCTTGAGCGCTTCGTGATCCTTGGCAAATTTGCTTACCACTTTTGCCACTGCTATTGGGTCGCCCGCGGATGAGATGAGAACCGGACCCACGAAGTGATCAGCCAAACACTCGAATGGCGTTCCAGAAACACTGCGTCTGGCCAAGGTATTTTTAACTACCCGGATGTCAACGCCATTATTTCTGGCTTCACTACGTAGTTCGGTAATCTGCGCGACACTGAGTCCTCGATACTCAGCCAGTACAGCAGCTTGGGCTGCAGAAAAGATCTGCACAGCCTCGCTAACAACGGCCTTTTTCTGATCAATACTGAGACTCATGAAGCATTTACTCCCCAGTTACTCGTTTAACATATGGTGTCCTGATCGGTTCTTAACCGATACCGGGGCACCGCCTGCGTAGGCTGGCACGTAGCCAATTAAGCCTGTCCGGCGAAAGCCAGTCACAGCGCCTACGGTCTTCGACGAACTTCGCCTGGAATACTGCCCAGGCCAAGCCCCTCAAACCACGCGACCTCACCCAGCAAAAGCAGTTCGGTCGACTTTTACACCCGGACCCATCGTGGTCGACAGAGTGACACGTTTGAAATACTGGCCTTTGGCGCCAGAGGGCTTTGCTTTGTTCAGCGCACCCACCAATGCCATAAGGTTTTCCTTAAGATAGTCCTGTTCAAAGGACGCTTTACCTATTGGGCAGTGCACAACGCCCGCCTTATCTATTCGAAACTGAACCTGACCCGCCTTCGCATTTTCGACGGCTTTGGCAACGTCTTGGGTCACCGTACCCACTTTAGGATTGGGCATCAGGCCGCGTGGCCCCAACACCTGGCCTAATTTTCCGACCACACGCATGGTGGCAGGCGTCGCGATACAGACATCGAATTTAATCTCACCACCCTGTATTGTTTCAGCCAGGTCATCCAGGCCGACGATGTCCGCGCCTGCGGCCTGAGCCGCTTCGGCATCAGCCCCCTCGGCAAAAACCGCGACTTTTACTGTTTTTCCAGTGCCTCGTGGTAATACTGTCGCACCACGAACACTCTGGTCAGATTGTTTGGCGTTTACACCCAAATTAATAGCAACGTCTATTGTTTCGTCAAACTTTGCTGATGCGCTCTCTTTGATCTTCAACAACGCATCATCCAGACTGTAGAATGTCTGCGGATCCAGCGATTCTGTCGCTTTCTGGTAACGCTTCCCCCTTTTTGACATATCAAACCCCCTCGGTTTCGATACCCATGCTTCGGGCACTACCGGCAATAATTCGAACAGCCTGATCAATATCGTAGGCACTGAGATCGGGCATCTTCGCTTTTGCTATTTCCTCCAGCTGACTGCGTCCGACCTTGCCAACCTTTTCCCGATGAGGTTCACCGCTGCCCTTCTCAACACCGGCTGCGCGCTTTAAAAGCACCGATGCAGGCGGTGTTTTCTTGATGTACGAAAAGCTTTTATCGCTGTATACCGTAATCAGAACTGGAATCGGTAGTCCTGGTTCAACGTCCTGAGTATCAGCGTTAAATGCCTTACAGAATTCCATGATGTTCAGGCCGTGCTGACCCAATGCAGGCCCAACAGGTGGACTGGGTTTAGCACCAGCAGCCGGGACATGCAGCTTTATATACGTGTGTACCTTCTTTGCCATCGCGTTACTCCCTCGGGTCCAGACGCCTTTCGGCTCCCCTTTAATATTGACCAGCGCTTTCCACGCGCTGGTAGTTTCAGCCTTTCTCGACCTGGCTAAAATTCAACTCGACCGGCGTTGACCGACCAAAAATTGATACAGAAACCTTGACTTTGCTCTTTTCGAAATTTACGTCTTCTACAGTTCCGCTAAATTCCTTAAATGGTCCATCAATCACGCGGACCACCTCGCCTGGTGCAAAGGTATATTTGGGTCGTGGATGTTCTGCCCCCTCCTGAACCTGTTGCAGGATCGCCTCAGCTTCACGATCAGATATGGGCACGGGCTTTGAGCCACTGCCGCCAATGAACCCTGATACCCGGGGTACCGATTTCACCAGATGCCAGGTTTCATCATTCATATTCATGTGAATTAGGACATAGCCAGGGAAGAACTTTCGCTCGCTGGTCCTTTTCTGGCCATTTCGCAACTCAACAACCTGTTCGGTGGGTACTTCTACCTCACCAAATTGTGCCTCCATACCAGCCCGAGCAATATGTTCCTTCAGCGATTTCTGCACGTGCTTTTCATATCCGGAAAAAGCCTGAATGACGTACCACCGCATGTCTTCGTTAATTTCAACTGTCATTTTAACTGCCTAACCCCAAAATCAGTTCATAGATCGCCCAAAAAGACAGTGCATCCAGCAGCCACAAATAGATACCGACAACCAGCACCATCAATATAACCACCAGCGTCGATTGCATCGTCTCCCGACGACTCGGCCAGATCACCTTACGGATTTCGGCACGCGTTCCAATCGTAAACTGCCAGGCGTCCTTGCCCGGCGTCGACGTCAGTGCAACCCCAGCCGCAACAACCACACTCACGACAACAATCAGCGCACGCAAGAGCGCAGACATATCGTCAAACGTATAAAACACCGCGATGCCGGCGATGATGACGGCCGCGGCCGCGATCAACTTTAGGTTATCGACCAATCCTTATCTGCCTCGAGAATCTGGCAGGCCAGGAGGGAATCGAACCCCCAACCTGCGGTTTTGGAGACCGCCGCTCTGCCAATTGAGCTACTGGCCTAAAATAGTTCGTGTCCAGCTTGGCGAGTAGCCCTGTTTTATCTTTCCCTGCTACCCGATGATCTTAGTGACGACGCCAGCACCCACAGTACGGCCACCTTCCCGAATAGCGAAACGTAATCCCTCTTCCATCGCTATAGGCACAATCAACTGCGCCTTCAAATTCACATTGTCACCGGGCATCACCATCTCCACCTCAGAAGGCAACTCACACTGTCCCGTCACGTCCGTCGTACGAAAATAGAACTGAGGCCGATATCCCTGGAAAAACGGCGTGTGACGACCACCTTCCTCCTTCGATAAAATATAAACCTCAGCTTCAAAATGCGTGTGCGGATCAATCGAACCAGGTTCCGATAAAACCTGACCTCGTTCAACCTCTTCCCGCTTAGTACCTCGCAACAATACCCCTACATTGTCACCTGCCTGACCTTCATCAAGCAACTTGCGAAACATCTCAACACCCGTACATACCGTCTTCTCAGTGTCGTTAATACCCACAATCTCTACATTATCCCCAACCTTCACTAAACCACGCTCAATACGGCCAGTTACCACCGTGCCACGACCCGATATCGAAAATACATCCTCAATCGGCATCAAAAACGTACCATCAACCGCACGCTCAGGCTCAGGTATATAAGAGTCCAGCGCCTCTGCTAAACGCACAATAGACTCCTCTCCCATCTCCGACGCGTCCCCCTCCAGCGCCTTCAACGCACTGCCCGTCACAATCGGCGTGTCATCACCAGGAAACTCATACTTGTCCAGCAACTCGCGAACCTCCATCTCAACCAACTCTAAAAGCTCCGCATCATCCACCATGTCCGCCTTGTTCAAATACACCACCATATACGGCACACCCACCTGCCGTGCCAGCAGTATGTGCTCCCGGGTCTGAGGCATCGGACCATCCGCCGCCGATACCACCAAAATCGCACCATCCATCTGCGCCGCACCCGTAATCATGTTCTTTACATAGTCCGCATGCCCTGGACAGTCCACATGCGCATAATGACGCGCCTCCGTCTCATACTCCACGTGCGCAGTCGCTATCGTAATACCACGCTCACGCTCCTCAGGTGCATTGTCAATATCATCAAATGCCATCACCTCACCACCATACTTGGCACTCAATACCCGCGTCATCGCCGCCGTCAACGTCGTCTTACCATGATCTACATGACCAATAGTCCCAACATTTACATGCGGCTTGCTTCGCTCAAATTTAACTTTCGCCACTTTCTCTTCCCTCTCGTGATTCAGTGGTTAACTTGCTTTTCTCATCATAACTTCCGTCACGCTGGCAGGTGCCGGAAGATACTGACTAAATTCCATGGAGTATGTCGCTCTACCCTGCGTCACTGAACGCAAAGAGGTCGCATAACCAAACATCTCGGACAAAGGTACTTCTGCTCTCACGACTTTCCCATTTGGGATTTCATCCATCTCTGAAATCATGCCCCGTCGGGAATTCAGGTCTCCTGTCACGCTCCCCATATATTCTTCAGGTGTAACCACCTCGACGCGCATGATGGGCTCAAGCAGCGTAGGGTCTGCTTTTAGACAGCCCCCCCTGAACCCCTGCATGGCCGCTGCTTTAAACGCGTGCTCTGAGGAATCGACGTCGTGGTAGGACCCATCATATAGCGTAACCTTTACATCAATTACTGGGTAACCCGCAATCACACCTGAACCCATTGCTTCGATGACACCTTTTTCAACGGCAGGGATATATTCTCGAGGCACAACACCACCTTTAATCGCATCCACAAACTCGAATCCACTACCTTTCTTCTGTGGCTCAATCCGAAGACAGACATGGCCATACTGACCACGCCCACCAGTCTGTTTAGCATGCTTATGTTCCTGCTCAACTGCACGTTTCAATGTCTCACGGTAAGCAACTTGTGGCTTGCCGATATTGGCATCAACGCTGAATTCACGGCGTAACCGGTCGATGATAATCTCTAGGTGGAGTTCTCCCATACCAGAGATGATTGTCTGACCTGATTCATCGTCAGTGTGAACCCTAAAAGATGGGTCTTCTTGCGACAACTTGCCCAGAGCAACGCCAAGTTTTTCCTGGTCATTCTTGGTTTTAGGTTCAACTGCTTGCGAGATTACAGGTTCTGGAAATTCCATCCGTTCCAGAGTAATTATATTGGCAGGATCACATAGGGTATCCCCGGTCGTGATGTTCTTAAGTCCGACTGCTGCTGCAATATCGCCTGCTCGTACCTCGTTAAGTTCATCCCTTGAGTTTGCATGCATCTGAAGAAGACGCCCGATGCGCTCCTTTCTGCCCTTGACTGGGTTGTAGACGGTGTCCCCCGTTTTAAGGATGCCTGAATACACTCTGAAAAAGACCAGCTGACCAACAAATGGATCGGTCATGATCTTGAAACCCAGTGCTGAAAAAGATTCATCATCACTTGATCGGCGAGTAGTCTCTGTTTCACCGTCCTCCAGCAGGCCACGAATAGCGGGCACCTCTGTAGGGTTCGGCATATAGTCAATCACAGCGTCCAGCAGAGTCTGGACACCTTTATTCTTGAATGCAGAACCGCAAGTCACCAAAACAAGTTCGTTGGTAATCGTTCTCGCACGCAGCCCCGCTTTTATTTCTGCATCTGACAGGACACCCGCTTCCAGGTACTTGTCCATCAATTCTTCCGAGGACTCTGCAGCCGCTTCAATCAGTTTTTCACGATACTCTACGCATTGGGCGACCAGTTCGACTGGAACTTCATGTTCTTCAAACTGAGTTCCCATTGTCGACATATCCCAATAAACAGCCTTCATACGTATAAGGTCAACTACTCCAGCAAAGGAATCTTCCGCACCAATTGGTATCTGCAGTGGCAGTGCATTCGATCCGAGGCGATCAGATATCTGTTTCACTACACGAAAATAATCGGCGCCAGTGCGGTCCATTTTGTTGATGAACGCAAGCCGCGGAACATGGTATGTGTCGGCCTGACGCCAAACTGTTTCTGATTGCGGCTCTACACCACCTACACCACAGAAAACAGCTACTGCACCATCGAGAACACGCAGAGAGCGCTCCACTTCGATAGTAAAATCAACGTGTCCGGGTGTGTCTATGATATTGACACGGTGCTCTTTATAGTCCTTCCGCATACCACTCCAGAAACAGGTTGTTGCAGCTGAAGTGATTGTGATCCCGCGTTCCTGCTCCTGTTCCATCCAATCCATGACCGCATTACCGTCATGAACCTCACCAAGTTTATGGGATATCCCAGTATAGAAAAGGATTCGCTCGGTCGTGGTGGTTTTACCGGCATCTATATGAGCCATGATCCCGACGTTCCGGTAACGGTTAAGAGGAGTTGTCCGTGCCACGTTGTGATATCCAGTCGTCAGTTGATAAATTTAGAAACGAAAATGAGAAAATGCCTTATTTGCTTCTGCCATACGGTGGACTTCATCTTTCTTACGAGCTGCCCCACCCCGTTTTTCAGCTGCATCCATCAACTCCCCAGCCAACCTTTGTGTCATGGATTTCTCACTGCGATTTCTTGCAGAGTCCACCAGCCAGCGCATAGCCAGCGCATTGCGGCGACTGGGCCGCACTTCTACAGGCACCTGATAAGTTGCCCCACCTACACGACGACTCTTAACTTCTACCACTGGTCGAATATTGTCTAGTGCTTCATAAAACACATCGAGTGGCTTTTCCGCCCCGCGCTCACTAATAATATCTAGCGCACCATAGATGATTCGCTCAGCGATCGATTTCTTACCGTCAAGCATCATTACATTTATGAACTTGGCGACTGTCTGATCCCCGAATTTGGGATCCGGCAGAATAGTCCGTTTTGGTACTTCTCTTCTTCTGGGCATCTAGCTTCGGTTCCGTTATGTTTCTGTCGATCCGGTTCGCTGAACCGGATCCGACACCTATTTACTGTACTGGCGTCCCGCTAAACGGCTACAGCATGTGTGCTACACGCCACACACAAAGGGACGACAACCAACAAGGCACACCCAATAGCAGTGAGTACCACCATTGCGCGCAGTCCGGTGAGACAGCCCTTTGTCGCTAGCAACCGATCAGTCACCTTCGCGACTTCTGTAGCGATCTTTAATCAGGCAAGATCGCTTTTTTTCACCGTGACCAGTTAGCCAATCTGGTCAATTTTCGGTTAATGTATTCCGGCCTCAACACCTGGCCGGAGCCTAATCACTACGACTTCGGTTTTTTCGTTCCATACTTTGACCGGCCCTGCCGGCGATCTCCAACGCCCGAGGTATCAAGTGTCCCCCGAACAGTATGGTAGCGAACACCTGGTAAATCTTTGACTCTTCCACCCCGGATCAAAACTACTGAGTGTTCCTGGAGATTGTGCCCTTCTCCACCGATGTAGCTTGTTACCTCATAACCATTCGTCAATCGAACGCGTGCAACTTTGCGCAGTGCCGAATTTGGTTTCTTCGGCGTAGTCGTGTATACACGGGTACAGACCCCCCTTTTCTGCGGGCATGAAGCCAGTGCTGGCACGTTACTTTTCTTGACTTGCCGTGACCGCGATTTTCTGACGAGTTGATTTGTTGTTGGCACTGTTTAAGACTCGTTTCTGTTCGACCAATCCACCAGCTCAATGGAGCCAGGAAGGGGCGCGATTTTAGGCAGATAAACGATTCTTGTCAAGAAATAGCCGTTCTCAGGGTCCAGGCTTTGGGTCATGCTTCGGCAACCTCAGACGGTTTCTGGTCCGGATCACCGGTAAAATCTGTGCTGAAGCTCAATTCGACAAGTTCTGGCTTCTCAGTGTCTTTCTCCTCCCGTTTACGCTGACGTTCCTCATGATACGCAAGCCCGGTCCCGGCAGGTATCAATCGACCAACAATGACATTCTCTTTAAGACCTCGGAGATGATCCACCTTACCCTGCATGGACGCCTCGGTTAGAACCCGTGTGGTCTCCTGGAACGATGCTGCTGAGATAAACGACTCCGTACTCAATGAAGCCTTGGTGATGCCCAGAAGCACCGGTTCAAAAGCCGCCGGTTCTTTCCCATCCGCGACCGATTGTTCATTTTCACCGAGAAGCGTTGCCCGTTCGACCTGATCGTTCAGCAGATATTGGGTATCACCACTTTTAACGATCCGAACTTTCCGCAACATCTGGCGAATGATCACTTCGATGTGTTTGTCGTTAATCCTCACACCCTGCAAACGGTAAACATCCTGCACCTCGTTGACGATATAAGCAGTCACTTCCTTCACGCCACGCAATGCCAATATATCTGCCGCGATAGGAGGACCCTCGACCACTTCGTCACCTCTTTCGATGTGCTCACCACCAAATACAGTGATAGGGCGACCCTTTGGTATCTGCATTTCGTGCTCTTCATTGTCTTCAGTCGTGATCACCAGTCTTATTTTGGTTTTCACTTCCTTACCAAAAGACACAACACCACTATGGGTCGCAAGTATCGCCGGCTCTTTAGGTTTACGCGCTTCAAACAGTTCAGCTACCCGGGGTAGACCACCAGTAATATCCCGGGTTTTGGATCCCTCTTGCGGTATTCGAGCAAGAACATCCCCCGCCTCGACCTTGTCACCATTCTCAATGGTTATCGATGCGCCTGGTAGGATCTGGTAGCTAGCCTCTTTTTCCGAACCCGGTATGATCTTCGGTTTTCCCCGACCGTCTACCAGTTCAATCGTCGGCTTGATGTCCTGCGCGGTGCCTCGACGCTGCTTGCCATCGAGCACCAGATAGGTCGTCGTCCCTGTCAATTCGTCTGTCTGCTGACTGACAGAGATACCCTCGATTATATTGTCGAACCGGACCTTTCCTGCAACTTCAGTAATGATGGGATGCGTGTGCGGCTCCCAGGCAGCAATGACCTGGCCGCTGGTTACTTCGTCACCATTATCAACTCTTACCGTCGCACCGTACGGCACCTTATAACGCTCACGGTCAACACCATGAATATCATGAACAATAAGCTCACCCGACCGGGAGACGACGACATTGTGACCGTTCTGCTTTCGGACTGAACGGATCCTGTTGAACGACACGGTACCATTGTTCTTTACTTCAACATGACTCGACGCCGCTGTTCTAGACGCAGCACCACCGATATGAAACGTACGCATGGTCAACTGAGTACCGGGTTCACCGATACTCTGCGCCGCCATTACACCCACCGCTTCGCCCATGTTGACCACATGCCCGCGTGCTAGATCTCTGCCATAACAGGTGCAACACACACCATAACGAGTCTCACAGGTCACTGGTGAACGCACCATAACCTGGTTGACGTTGTGTTCTTCAAATAATGAAACAATTTCCTCATCAACTATCCCGTTCGCAGGCAGCAGCTGTTGGCCATCATCTCCTGGGCTGACTACCTCTTGGGCGACGGACCGACCTAGAATTCGATCAGCCAGCGGTATCACGACCTCACCACCCTGAACAATTGCTTCACGTTGCAGACCATTGGTCGTTCCACAGTCAACTTCGGTAATCACGAGGTCCTGGCACACATCAACCAGGCGACGAGTCAGGTAACCGGAGTTTGCTGTCTTCAAAGCCGTGTCGGCCAGGCCCTTACGTGCACCGTGTGTTGAAATAAAGTACTGCAGAACATTGAGACCCTCTCTGAAGTTCGCCGTGATCGGCGTCTCAATGATCGAGCCGTCCGGCTTCGCCATCAGGCCACGCATCCCAGCAAGCTGTCGTATCTGGGCATGACTGCCCCTCGCTCCGGAATCCGCCATCATGTAGATTGAGTTAAACGATTCCTGATCAACCTCTTGCTTCTGTGCATTGACAACCTTTTCAACTTTGAGATGATCCATCATCGCTCCAGCAACCTCATCACTGGCGTGGGTCCAGATATCAACGACTTTGTTGTAGCGCTCTCCATCGGTTAGCAACCCGGATCCATACTGCTCCTGAATTGACTTTACTTCGCTTTCCGCCTTTGCCAGGACCTCTGCCTTGTTATCCGGGACCATCATGTCATCTACGCCAATAGAAACACCTGCCTTAGCTGCCATCGAGAATCCGGCATACATCAACTGGTCACAAAAAATAACAGTGTCTTTTAAACCGACTTTCCGATAGGACTCGTCAATCAGACTTGATATTGCCCGTTTCTTCATAACTTGGTTGACTATGTCGAAAGGGAGTCCTTTGGGCAGAATTTCTGACAATAGTGCGCGACCCGCCGTAGTCTCGTAAAGTGTTGTAAAGCTTTCAAGATCCCCATCGGCAGTGACTCGTGACTGTGTAATGCGAGCTTTGATGCACGCATGCAACGACAGCACGCCGGTGTCAAGTCCTCGTCGAACCTCGAGCACATCGGAAAAGACCATGCCCTCACCCGGTGCATTCACTTTTTCACGAGTCATGTAATAAAGACCCAGCACGATGTCTTGCGACGGAACAATAATAGGTTCGCCATTGGCGGGCGACAGAATATTGTTTGAGGACATCATCAGTGATCGTGCTTCTAGTTGAGCCTCAACTGATAACGGAACATGCACCGCCATCTGGTCACCATCAAAGTCCGCGTTATAGGGCGTACAGACCAGAGGGTGCAGTTGAATCGCTTTTCCTTCAATCAATATGGGTTCGAATGCCTGGATCCCCAGTCGATGCAGCGTTGGCGCACGATTCAATAGCACTGGATGCTCGCGAATAACTTCATCAAGAATATCCCAGACTTCAGGCTCCTCCATCTCGACCATTTTTTTGGCTTGCTTAATCGTTGAAGCCAGCGCTCGCATCTCTAGTTTATGAAAGATGAAGGGTTTAAAGAGTTCCAGTGCCATCTTCTTGGGCAAACCACACTGGTGAAGTTTGAGCGTCGGCCCAACTACGATTACAGAACGACCGGAGTAGTCGACACGTTTTCCTAAAAGGTTGTGACGAAATCGACCTTGTTTCCCTTTGATCATGTCTGCCAGAGACTTCAGCTGACGTTTGTTGGGACCAGTAACAGCCTTTCCTCGGCGACCGTTATCAAGTAACGCATCCACCGACTCCTGCAGCATGCGTTTTTCATTACGGACGATGATGTCCGGCGCATTCAAATCGAGCAGTCGGCGCAAGCGATTGTTACGGTTGATTACACGTCGATACAGATCATTGAGATCTGAAGTTGCAAATCGACCCCCGTCAAGAGGCACAAGAGGCCGCAGGTCCGGGGGCAGAACCGGCAGAACTTCCATGATCATCCATTCCGGTTTATTCCCAGAATGGATAAACGCTTCGACCACTTTAAGCCGTTTGATCAGTTTCTTGGTCTTTGTCTCGGATGTCGACTCAGCAAGTTGCTCGCGCAGTAGAGCAGACTCCATTTTAGGATCTAGTGCTTTCAATAATTCCTTGATCGCCTCGGCACCCATCCCTGCCTCAAAGTCCGCTCCGTATTCTTCAACGGCTTCATAGTAGGCATCCTCGGTCAGCAACGTGCTGGTTTCGAGTTCAGTCATCCCAGGATCGGTAATAACATAAGCCTCGAAATACAGCACGCGCTCGATCTCGCGGACCGTCATATCGAGTAACACACCCAACCGGGATGGCAACGACTTCAAAAACCAGATATGAGCGACCGGGCTAGCTAATTCGACGTGGCCCATGCGTTCTCGACGCACTTTCGATAATGTGACCTCAACACCGCATTTCTCACAAATGACCCCTCGATGCTTGAGGCGTTTGTATTTACCGCACAAGCACTCGTAGTCACTGATCGGTCCAAACAACTTTGCACAAAAAAGCCCATCGCGTTCTGGCTTGAAAGTGCGGTAATTTATGGTCTCGGGTTTCTTAACTTCACCCCAAGACCACGAACGAATTTTGTCAGGTGACGCGAGCCCGATCCTAATCGAATCAAAGTCTTCTTCTACAACATTGTGCTTTCCGAACTGGCTGAACAGATCTTTCATGACAATTCCTCGTGCTTTAAATCTGTGGTGGACATGGATGGCAAATGATTCAGCACTAACTTACCGACCCTGCCGCCGTTCGATGTTCAGGCCTAACGCCCTGATCTCTTTTTCCAATACATTGAATGATTCGGGCACAGCAGCTTCCATGCGATGGTCACCCCTGACAATGTTTTCATACATCGCCGTTCGACCGATCACATCATCTGATTTTACCGTCAGCATTTCCTGCAGGGTATAAGCAGCCCCGTAAGCTTCTAAAGCCCATACCTCCATTTCGCCGAATCGTTGACCACCAAACTGCGCCTTACCGCCCAAGGGTTGCTGGGTGATCAGGCTATAGGGACCCGTTGAACGAGCATGCATCTTGTCGTCGACAAGATGATTAAGCTTAAGCATATACATGTAGCCTACAGTCACCGGACGATCGAATTGTTCACCCGTTCTACCATCAGTCAAAAACGTCTGACCACTTTCCGGTAGCCCGGCCAATTTGAGCATCCGCTTGATTTCGACTTCTGACGCGCCATCAAATACTGGCGTCGCGATAGGCACACCACCACGCAAATTTTCCGCCAGCTCGATAACCTCATCGTCTGAAAGTGCATCAAGATCTTCAGTCCCGTCGGCGTGATTATAGATATCGCCCAGCTTTTTACGGACATCAGACGGCGCCGCCTGACTATCAATCATATTCCCAATCTGGCGACCCAAATGGCTTGATGCCCAGCCTAAGTGGGTCTCCAACACTTGGCCCACATTCATCCGTGATGGCACTCCCAGCGGGTTAAGTACAATATCCACCGTAGTTCCATCCTCAAGATATGGCATATCCTCGACTGGAACGATCTTTGAGATCACACCTTTATTGCCGTGGCGACCAGCGATCTTGTCTCCGGGTTGCATTCGACGTTTGACCGCGACAAACACCTTAACCAGCTTCAACACGCCCGGTGAAAGGTCATCGCCAGTTTCAAGTTTTCTTCGCTTCTCTTCAAAGAATTCATCAAAGTGCCGCGCCTGTTCTGCGAGTTGGTCGCGAATTCCTTCCAATACTGTATTCGCTGACTCATCCTGCAACCGGATTTCAAACCACTTGTCGCGTGGCAGTTCCTGGAGATAGGATCTGCTTACCTTATCGCCGGCCTTCAGGTCACCTGGTCCGCCTTCAGCAACCTTGCTACTGAGCAACCGGGCAATGCGATCGTAAGTATCGTCTTCGACAATTTTTTGCTGATCGCGGAGGTCCTTCTTGATTACTGCAAGTTCGTCAGCCTCATTAGCCAGCGCACGAGCATCCTTGTCGATACCATCCCTCGTGAATACCTGAACATCGATGACTGTACCGGACATGCCTGAAGGCATCTTCAGCGATGTGTCCTTAACGTCGGATGCCTTTTCGCCAAAAATTGCACGTAAAAGCTTTTCTTCTGGTGTGAGCTGAGTCTCACCCTTTGGCGTGACCTTCCCGACCAGGATGTCGCCTGGCTCTACCTCTGCACCGATATAAACGATCCCGGATTCATCGAGTCGGGATAAAGCGGACTCACCAACATTGGGTATATCGCGGGTCACATCCTCGGAACCCAGTTTCGTATCACGTGCGTAACAACTGCGTTCCTCAATATGGATTGAGGTATATACATCGTCCTTCACCAAGCGCTCTGAAATCAGTATGGAATCTTCAAAGTTGTAGCCATGCCAGGGCATGAACGCAATCAGCACATTCCTTCCTAATGCCAGCTCGCCCAAATCTGTAGACGGCCCATCGGCGAGCACATCATTCTTGGCGATCCGGTCGCCGACCCTGACCAGTGGGCGCTGATTGATTGTTGTGTTCTGGTTCGAGCGGGTGTATTTGATGAGATTGTAGATATCGACACCCGAATCACTCGCACCCACTTCTTTGTCGTTAACTTTGACAACGATTCTTGAGGAATCCACTGCGTTAACTACACCCGATCTTTGTGCAATCACTACGACCCCTGAATCGGTGGCTACTATTCGCTCCATACCAGTACCCACTAATGGCTTTTCCGTCTGCAGAGTCGGCACAGCCTGGCGCTGCATATTAGAACCCATCAAAGCTCGGTTAGCGTCATCGTGTTCAAGAAATGGGATCAGCGAGGCTGCGACTGATACGATCTGCGATGGCGCAATGTCGATGTAGTCGATCTTATCCGGCGTCGACAACGTAAATTCATTCTGGTAACGACAGGAAACTAGATCGTCGATCAGCCGGCCTTTGTCGTCGACTCGTGCATTGGCCTGGGCGATGACATAGCCGCCTTCTTCTATCGCCGATAGGTACGTGATCTCGTCGGTCACGGTCTGTTCCGTTATCTTACGGTACGGTGTTTCCAGAAAACCATACTCATTGGTACGGGCATAGACCGCCAGAGAATTGATCAAACCGATATTTGGGCCCTCGGGCGTTTCGATCGGACAGACACGACCATAATGAGTTGGGTGTACATCACGAACCTCAAACCCTGCTCTTTCTCGCGTCAACCCGCCTGGGCCCAGAGCAGAAACGCGGCGCTTATGGGTTACTTCTGAAAGCGGGTTGGTCTGATCCATAAATTGGGACAACTGGCTTGATCCAAAGAACTCCTTGATCACCGCTGATACAGGTTTCGCGTTAATCAGGTCCTGTGGAGTAAGATTTTCAGATTCCGCCATCGACAAACGCTCACGGACTGCTCGTTCTACGCGCACCAACCCAATTCGGAACTGATTTTCTACCAATTCTCCAACCGAACGAACTCTCCGATTGCCCAGATTATCAATGTCATCGGTTTCACCTTGGCCATTTTTCAGTGACACTAAAACTTTGATCACATCGACGATGTCCTGCTGGCTAAGCGTTCCAGGGCCTTCATCACTGGTCCGCTCTAAGCGCCGATTCATCTTCATTCGCCCAACAGCAGAAAGATCATACCGATCAATATTGAAAAACAAGTTGCGGAACAATTGCTCGGCTGAGTCTTTTGTTGGCGGCTCTCCGGGACGCATCATGCGATAGATTTCGACCTGTGCTTCAAGCGCATTGTGGCTAGGATCGACCCGCATGGTTTCTGAAATGTATGGACCATGGTCTAGATCGTTGGTGTAGATCGTCTCAAATTCGACCAATCCCGCTGCCCTGAAACTTTCCAGAAGTTCACCGGTGATTTGATCGTTTGCACTGGCCAGCAATTCACCTGTCGAAGTGTCTACCTGATCCCGCGACAGGGCACGTCCGAGCAGAAATGAATCTGGCACTTTTATTTCTTCTAGCCCCGCCTTTTCTAGATTGCGGATGTGTCGCGCTGTTAAGCGTTTTTCTGCTTCTACGATCACCGTGCCCCGAGCATTGACAATATCAAATTCCAATTCCTGACCTCGCAGGCGATCTGCAACAAGAGAAATTGTGGCTCCCTCGGGTTGAAGCTGGATACAGTCTGTTTCAAAAAACAAGGCCAGAATTTCTTCGGTCGAGTAATCTAGAGCCCGCAAAACGATCGTAGCGGGAAGCTTACGCCTGCGATCAATACGCACGAATAGCAGGTCTTTTTGATCATATTCAAAATCCAACCACGACCCGCGATACGGGATGACCCGCGCGTTGAAAAGAAGCTTGCCTGACGAGTGAGTTTTCCCTTTATCATGATCAAAAAACACACCTGGAGAGCGATGGAGCTGTGAGACAATTACTCGCTCGGTCCCGTTAATCACAAAAGTCCCGTTTTCTGTCATCAAAGGCATTTCACCCATGTAGACTTCTTGTTCTTTCATGTCGTGAAGTGTCTTTGCACCACCTGACTCGCTCTTTTCAAACACAATCAAGCGCAACGTTGCGTATAGCGGCGCAGAGTAGATCAAACCGCGTTGTTGACACTCCCGCACATCAAATGTGGGCTGACCCAAACGATACCCAACAAAGTCCAGCGAAGCGGCACCACTGTAACTCTCGATGGGAAATACTGATTTGAAGGCTGCCTGAAGACCTTCATCAATCCTCTGCATCGGCGCAACACCTTCTTGTAGGAGCTTGCGGTAGGATGACTTCTGGATCTCCAACAAGTTCGGGACAGCCGAACTGCCTGGGCGTTTGCTGAAGCTTTTGCGAATCCGTTTTTTCTCAGTAAAGGAATAAGTCATTTATTGCTCTCGATCGTACGATGGGACTTGGGTGACATACGGCAATTTCGACGGCAGGCCGTTTTTCACAATAAAAAGGCGAAGTTGGCTGATAGGCGACGCTAGCAGCCAACCCTGTCTTTGAAACCTGGCTTTGCAAGGGCAGCACCGAGAAACCAGCGTTACTTGACCTCAACGGTTCCGCCAGCATCCTCCAACTGTTTTTTCAACTCCTCGGCTTCATCCTTGGGAACGCCTTCCTTGATAGGTGCAGGCGCAGATTCAACCAGGTCTTTAGCTTCCTTCAGGCCAAGACTGGTAATCGCCCGGACTGCCTTAATCACGCTAACCTTCTTCTCGCCAAATGAGGACAAGACGACATCGAATTCGGTTTGTTCCTCCGAACCGCCTGCATCTGCAGCAGCTGCAGGTGCCGCAACAGCAACAGCAGCCGCAGCGGAAACACCAAATTTTTCTTCCATGTCATTGATGAGCTCAGACAGCTCAAGCACCGACAATTCAGAAATTGCACTCAAAATTTCTTCACGGGACATCATAGTTTCTCCTGATAGTAGGGATTGCTCTTGATAGAGTATCCAGCTTCCATTAAGCGAGCTCGGCCTGCCTGCTATCTCTGTAGGCAGCCATGGTTCGAACCAGCTTTCCGGGCACTTCATTCAGTGTACGAACAAACTTTTCCAGTGGCGCATTCATTGTCGCCATCAGGGTAGCCAGCAGTTCATCTCGACCAGGCAGTTTCGCCAACATCTGGATCGTGCTCTTGTCGATCAGGTCACCATTCATGACACCGACCATTATCTTGAGCGCTTCGTGATCCTTGGCAAATTTGCTTACCACTTTTGCCACTGCTATTGGGTCGCCCGCGGATGAGATGAGAACCGGACCCACGAAGTGATCAGCCAAACACTCGAATGGCGTTCCAGAAACACTGCGTCTGGCCAAGGTATTTTTAACTACCCGGATGTCAACGCCATTATTTCTGGCTTCACTACGTAGTTCGGTAATCTGCGCGACACTGAGTCCTCGATACTCAGCCAGTACAGCAGCTTGGGCTGCAGAAAAGATCTGCACAGCCTCGCTAACAACGGCCTTTTTCTGATCAATACTGAGACTCATGAAGCATTTACTCCCCAGTTACTCGTTTAACATATGGTGTCCTGATCGGTTCTTAACCGATACCGGGGCACCGCCTGCGTAGGCTGGCACGTAGCCAATTAAGCCTGTCCGGCGAAAGCCAGTCACAGCGCCTACGGTCTTCGACGAACTTCGCCTGGAATACTGCCCAGGCCAAGCCCCTCAAACCACGCGACCTCACCCAGCAAAAGCAGTTCGGTCGACTTTTACACCCGGACCCATCGTGGTCGACAGAGTGACACGTTTGAAATACTGGCCTTTGGCGCCAGAGGGCTTTGCTTTGTTCAGCGCACCCACCAATGCCATAAGGTTTTCCTTAAGATAGTCCTGTTCAAAGGACGCTTTACCTATTGGGCAGTGCACAACGCCCGCCTTATCTATTCGAAACTGAACCTGACCCGCCTTCGCATTTTCGACGGCTTTGGCAACGTCTTGGGTCACCGTACCCACTTTAGGATTGGGCATCAGGCCGCGTGGCCCCAACACCTGGCCTAATTTTCCGACCACACGCATGGTGGCAGGCGTCGCGATACAGACATCGAATTTAATCTCACCACCCTGTATTGTTTCAGCCAGGTCATCCAGGCCGACGATGTCCGCGCCTGCGGCCTGAGCCGCTTCGGCATCAGCCCCCTCGGCAAAAACCGCGACTTTTACTGTTTTTCCAGTGCCTCGTGGTAATACTGTCGCACCACGAACACTCTGGTCAGATTGTTTGGCGTTTACACCCAAATTAATAGCAACGTCTATTGTTTCGTCAAACTTTGCTGATGCGCTCTCTTTGATCTTCAACAACGCATCATCCAGACTGTAGAATGTCTGCGGATCCAGCGATTCTGTCGCTTTCTGGTAACGCTTCCCCCTTTTTGACATATCAAACCCCCTCGGTTTCGATACCCATGCTTCGGGCACTACCGGCAATAATTCGAACAGCCTGATCAATATCGTAGGCACTGAGATCGGGCATCTTCGCTTTTGCTATTTCCTCCAGCTGACTGCGTCCGACCTTGCCAACCTTTTCCCGATGAGGTTCACCGCTGCCCTTCTCAACACCGGCTGCGCGCTTTAAAAGCACCGATGCAGGCGGTGTTTTCTTGATGTACGAAAAGCTTTTATCGCTGTATACCGTAATCAGAACTGGAATCGGTAGTCCTGGTTCAACGTCCTGAGTATCAGCGTTAAATGCCTTACAGAATTCCATGATGTTCAGGCCGTGCTGACCCAATGCAGGCCCAACAGGTGGACTGGGTTTAGCACCAGCAGCCGGGACATGCAGCTTTATATACGTGTGTACCTTCTTTGCCATCGCGTTACTCCCTCGGGTCCAGACGCCTTTCGGCTCCCCTTTAATATTGACCAGCGCTTTCCACGCGCTGGTAGTTTCAGCCTTTCTCGACCTGGCTAAAATTCAACTCGACCGGCGTTGACCGACCAAAAATTGATACAGAAACCTTGACTTTGCTCTTTTCGAAATTTACGTCTTCTACAGTTCCGCTAAATTCCTTAAATGGTCCATCAATCACGCGGACCACCTCGCCTGGTGCAAAGGTATATTTGGGTCGTGGATGTTCTGCCCCCTCCTGAACCTGTTGCAGGATCGCCTCAGCTTCACGATCAGATATGGGCACGGGCTTTGAGCCACTGCCGCCAATGAACCCTGATACCCGGGGTACCGATTTCACCAGATGCCAGGTTTCATCATTCATATTCATGTGAATTAGGACATAGCCAGGGAAGAACTTTCGCTCGCTGGTCCTTTTCTGGCCATTTCGCAACTCAACAACCTGTTCGGTGGGTACTTCTACCTCACCAAATTGTGCCTCCATACCAGCCCGAGCAATATGTTCCTTCAGCGATTTCTGCACGTGCTTTTCATATCCGGAAAAAGCCTGAATGACGTACCACCGCATGTCTTCGTTAATTTCAACTGTCATTTTAACTGCCTAACCCCAAAATCAGTTCATAGATCGCCCAAAAAGACAGTGCATCCAGCAGCCACAAATAGATACCGACAACCAGCACCATCAATATAACCACCAGCGTCGATTGCATCGTCTCCCGACGACTCGGCCAGATCACCTTACGGATTTCGGCACGCGTTCCAATCGTAAACTGCCAGGCGTCCTTGCCCGGCGTCGACGTCAGTGCAACCCCAGCCGCAACAACCACACTCACGACAACAATCAGCGCACGCAAGAGCGCAGACATATCGTCAAACGTATAAAACACCGCGATGCCGGCGATGATGACGGCCGCGGCCGCGATCAACTTTAGGTTATCGACCAATCCTTATCTGCCTCGAGAATCTGGCAGGCCAGGAGGGAATCGAACCCCCAACCTGCGGTTTTGGAGACCGCCGCTCTGCCAATTGAGCTACTGGCCTAAAATAGTTCGTGTCCAGCTTGGCGAGTAGCCCTGTTTTATCTTTCCCTGCTACCCGATGATCTTAGTGACGACGCCAGCACCCACAGTACGGCCACCTTCCCGAATAGCGAAACGTAATCCCTCTTCCATCGCTATAGGCACAATCAACTGCGCCTTCAAATTCACATTGTCACCGGGCATCACCATCTCCACCTCAGAAGGCAACTCACACTGTCCCGTCACGTCCGTCGTACGAAAATAGAACTGAGGCCGATATCCCTGGAAAAACGGCGTGTGACGACCACCTTCCTCCTTCGATAAAATATAAACCTCAGCTTCAAAATGCGTGTGCGGATCAATCGAACCAGGTTCCGATAAAACCTGACCTCGTTCAACCTCTTCCCGCTTAGTACCTCGCAACAATACCCCTACATTGTCACCTGCCTGACCTTCATCAAGCAACTTGCGAAACATCTCAACACCCGTACATACCGTCTTCTCAGTGTCGTTAATACCCACAATCTCTACATTATCCCCAACCTTCACTAAACCACGCTCAATACGGCCAGTTACCACCGTGCCACGACCCGATATCGAAAATACATCCTCAATCGGCATCAAAAACGTACCATCAACCGCACGCTCAGGCTCAGGTATATAAGAGTCCAGCGCCTCTGCTAAACGCACAATAGACTCCTCTCCCATCTCCGACGCGTCCCCCTCCAGCGCCTTCAACGCACTGCCCGTCACAATCGGCGTGTCATCACCAGGAAACTCATACTTGTCCAGCAACTCGCGAACCTCCATCTCAACCAACTCTAAAAGCTCCGCATCATCCACCATGTCCGCCTTGTTCAAATACACCACCATATACGGCACACCCACCTGCCGTGCCAGCAGTATGTGCTCCCGGGTCTGAGGCATCGGACCATCCGCCGCCGATACCACCAAAATCGCACCATCCATCTGCGCCGCACCCGTAATCATGTTCTTTACATAGTCCGCATGCCCTGGACAGTCCACATGCGCATAATGACGCGCCTCCGTCTCATACTCCACGTGCGCAGTCGCTATCGTAATACCACGCTCACGCTCCTCAGGTGCATTGTCAATATCATCAAATGCCATCACCTCACCACCATACTTGGCACTCAATACCCGCGTCATCGCCGCCGTCAACGTCGTCTTACCATGATCTACATGACCAATAGTCCCAACATTTACATGCGGCTTGCTTCGCTCAAATTTAACTTTCGCCACTTTCTCTTCCCTCTCGTGATTCAGTGGTTAACTTAGACCGAAAAACCAATTCCGGCATCCTGTTTTCTGGAGCCCACAACTGGATTCGAACCAGTGACCCCCTCCTTACCATGGAGGTGCTCTACCGACTGAGCTATGTGGGCACTTTGTCCTAGTGGAGCGGGTGATGGGGATCGAACCCACATCATCAGCTTGGAAGGCTGAGGTTCTACCATTGAACTACACCCGCTCTGAGCATTTCAGTCTCCTGATAAAACCTCGTTCTGATTGAACAGGTGCAACTCTGTTGGCCGCCTGCAGGCGGCCACTTGGTGGAGGGGGGAGGATTCGAACCTCCGAAGGCTGAGCCAACAGATTTACAGTCTGCCCCCTTTGACCGCTCGGGAACCCCTCCTGGAATCCACAAACGGTTGATTTTCTCTAAATTACGCCGATTCGTCAATAGATTACGGCCGTTTTTGAGTCCGTTTTACACAAATATCCCCGCCAAGACCTCACCCTGTCACTGTCTACCTATGCTGATCTTGATGGGCGCCGGATTTTATACGACAGAGCGAGCGCCGTACAGCCTGTTATCGATTGAATCAGCCGAATCTCTTGAATGGACTGTAAGCGATGGATAGGGATACGATCAGTCAGAAATCGGAACGAGCCTGAAAGGCAGGATTTTCTGGGAAATTGGAGCCCGCAGGGGGATTCGAACCTCCGACCTGCTGATTACAAATCAGCTGCTCTGCCAACTGAGCTATGCGGGCTAAATCTGTACGTCAGAGTATGAATTGTGACTGGCAAGACACAACAAAGTCCAGGACATCGCTGTGTTATGGACAATCTTTTGGGACTGCGGTAGCTAAAGACACACGACTTCTATGGGTTGGCACCACAAGGCACTGCAGCTAAACGAACCGTCGTGTCAGCCCAATCGAGCGCCGCCAGGCTCTGCCGACGTTCTTCATTCACAACATCTGAGACTTCAAGCCAGCGTAAAGGACCCAGCGTTCTAACTTCAGCTTTTGCGTTTGCCGCAAGGCCCAGCGCAGTCAGTTCCGCGACATAACGGCCAGCTTCTTCACCCTGCGAAAACATCTGTATAGATAGTAGTGTGCCAGCTTCATCTTGATGGGCATAATGATTCAAGCCCATCTGATCTAGCTTCCTGGCAGACTGATCCTGTTCAATTGTGCTGTTGAACGGCCCCAGGTAAACCCGAAAGGTTCTAAGCTCTCGGGCACTGATTACATTTCGTGTAAAACCATAGCCTCTATTGACCAGCAAACGTGACGCTCGAGAGTACATTTCCTCGGTCGCGAACGGACCTACCCGCAAACAATCAACCAACGCTGGGCGGCCACGCCTTGCATTTCGCTCGTGCAATAACTCCATCACTCGCTCATTCAGGTTCGGCATTGCGTTAGGAAGAATCACGCTGCTCTGTACAGGGTGCCCCGTTACCCACAAATAAAGAATCACATTCACAAGAGCCAGAGACATAAAGACCCATTTCATCTGTCGAACCCGGGACGGTTAGGGAAGAAATTTCCGACGAAGCGGAAAAATATCACGTCGCTACAATAGAATGCTTGTTTGAGCAAAGTCTCCCCTGTAAATACTAGACCGTTTGGTTATTCGGCTTGTCAGGAGCCGCCGGTTGCGGGATTATCTCACCTGTTACTATGGATTCAACCTGGTGATCATCAAGTCGTACCCGGTACGCCCCGCTGGTATCGACACCAAGGGCATCCCCTTCAACAGTTCTGTTATTTATTTTAGCCCTAACTCGCAATCCGGCATACGCATCACAGGCGTTCCAGGCGTCGACATCGCCTGAAAATCCGTTACAGTCGAATGTTTCCAGTGTCCGGCTCAGATCCGCAATGATCAACGCAATCAACCCAGTGCGGTCTACAGGAACTGCACACAAGTCCACTAAATTGGCGACAAGTCTGTCAAGAGGATTTGTAATCACCGCAGGATTCTTCAGATTAACCCCAATTCCGACAATCACCGTACAACGGTGGTCTGGGCCGGTCAGAACATCAACCAGAATTCCCGCGAGTTTTCCATGATCGCAAACTATATCGTTGGGCCATTTGAGCTGCAGGCACTCTGCACCGAATGTCTGTAGTCGTTGGAGGAGTGTTAGACCCACAGAAAGGCTTAAGCCCCCGACACGCTTTGCTGTTCTATCCATTTTCCAGGCCATGGACAACATGATGTTTCGGCACGGCACACCCAGCCAGGCGCGCCCCCGTCGGCCCCGACCCTGACTCTGAAATTCCGCAACGCAGATTCTGCCGTGCAGAATATCCCGATCCGGCCACTCAAGCAGACGCTCACTGGTGGAATCTACTTCCCCCAGAACCTCTAACCGATCTTCGTTCAATACACCTTTTGAACGCAGTTCTTCTCGTAACCGATTTTCATCAACGAACTGAAGTGATTCGGTCAACTGATACCCTGTTCCTGACAGATCTGAAATCCCGAATTCCCAATCTCGAAGAGCCCTCACACAATTGTCCACAGCACTGGCAGAGATCCCAAGCTGTCTGGCCAGATCACGACCAGAGACCGATCCATTGTTCTGTAAATGCCTCAAGATCTCAATGTGATGCTTCATGTAGAACCCGGACCCAATTTCCCTTTCAGCCGTGCCAGTTTTTCACGGATTCGAATTTCCAGCCCACTATCGACCGGTTCATAGTAGGTTCTGCCCTGGAGTTCTTCCGGCAGGTAAGTCTGTTCTTGAGAATACTGGTTCGGCTCGTCGTGTGCATAACGATAACCTTTACCATGTTCAAGCTGCTGTGCCAGCTTCGTGGGAGCATTTCGCAGGTGTACGGGCACGTCCAATGTCCCAAAATCGGTAGTATCTGCACTGGCTGCATTGAAACCCTTATAAACCGCGTTGCTCTTCGGAGCACAGGCAAGATAGACCGTCGCCTGCGCTAGAGCTAACTCCCCTTCCGGAGTACCCAATCGTTCATAAGCCTCGGCACTGTTCAATGCCAGAGTCAGCGCCCTCGGATCGGCGTTGCCAATATCTTCACTGGCAACCCTTATCAGTCGGCGCGCGATGTAACGGGGGTCGCAACCGGCTTCCAGCATGCGAGCCAGCCAGTACAGCGATGCATCAGGATCGGTACCACGAATAGATTTATGAAGTGCCGAAATCTGATCATAAAAATAATCACCACCCCGGTCGAAACGGCGCGTTGTTGCACCAGTAATGTCCGGCAACATACCTTCTGTAATACGAACGTTACCGTTATCATCTACGCCAAGCTGAACCGCCACTTCCAGAAAGTTGAGCAACCGCCGTGCATCCCCATCTGCAGCTCTGATAAGTGCGCTGGCCATGCCATCGTTGAGTTCAACCCGCATCCTGCCTACACCTTTTTCCTTATCAGTTAGTGCCCGGTCAAGGACTCGTTGTAGTTCAATATCCACTAATGGTTTAAGAACATATACACGAAGCCTAGAAAGTAGAGCATTATTTAGCTCGAAGGCTGGGTTTTCAGTCGTCGCACCAACCAGTATCAAGGTGCCATCCTCTACATGCGGCAGGAATGCATCCTGCTGCGCCTTATTGAACCGGTGGACCTCGTCGAGAAACAAAACTGTCTCACCGTCATGATCCTTGGCTTCGCTGACCACAGTTCGCACATCCTTAACACCCGAGGTGACAGCTGAAAGCAGCTTGAAGCGGGCACCGCAGGACCCCGCCATAAGTCGCGCGAGGGTAGTTTTTCCAGTTCCAGGCGGTCCCCACAAAATCATCGAATGCAGACGTCCCGCTTCCACAGATTCTCGAAGTGCACGACCAGGTGCAAGCAGATGGGACTGCCCAACAAACTCAGCGAGATCTTGCGGGCGCAAAGATTCTGCGAGCGGCTGATAATTCTTAGTCGACATAATCAGATCAGATATCAATACGGTCTGACTTTTAAGGTCCTGGCAAACGACTGAAGTCCCTTACATCACCAAGCTGCATTACAGAATAGACCGGTTATTAGCATTGTGTCCGGTGTGATCGTGCCATTGCTGTTCACTCAATTCAACAGCCGGCAGGTAATCTTACCTAGCAGTGCTTGAACAGCCACCAACTAAAGCCTTCTCGACTCCGACTCACCCTGTTAAAGTGATACTTCCTGTACCGTGGACTATCCTTTAAGAGTCTGTTTCCATAGCCTTATACCCGGGAGGTTGTGCCATGTTGTTACTGGTGGACATAGGCAATACTAATATAACGCTGGGAGTGGCTATTGATGGACAGCTGGCTCGTGACTGGCGACTCAGTTCCCGCACCAATATGACAGCCGATGAGTTCTGGATGATGCTCACCTCACTGTTGCTGCCTGAAAAGATCCAAATCGAAGACCTAGCGGGCGTGGCTATCAGTTCTGTTGTTCCCAGTCTGACTCCTACTGTGCAACAGGCCGTACGTCAACGACTCGACATTCCACTGGTCAACGTGACCTCTGACCTGGACCTCGGCATTACCATTGGCTACGAAAAACCTGAAGATGTAGGCGCCGACCGGCTCTGTAACGCGGTGGCTGGCTACAAACAGTACGGTGGTCCACTGGTGATCGTAGATTTCGGAACAGCCACGACCTTTGATATCCTGTCCGCAAGTGGGGAATACCTTGGCGGCATCATCGCGCCTGGACCAGAAACAACGACCAAAGTGCTCCATGCAGTTTCGGCTAAATTACCAGCCGTTAAGCTCGAATTCCCCCCAAACCTAATAGGCCGGACCACCGAAACCAGTATTCAGTCGGGCCTGATGTTCGGAGGGGTATCTATGGTTGATGGACTGAATCTGCAACTACGCGCTGAACTCGGTGATGACACCAGAATCATTGCCACTGGTGGACTGGCAAAGGTCTTCCTGCCACATTTCAAAACCGTAGAAGCCATCGAGCCAAATCTAACGCTCTACGGATTACAGCTTATATTCGAGCGATGCCGACCCCAAACAAAATAATAGCGACTCAGACTGTCTCAGTTAATCCGACGAAAAGTCAGATTGAGTCGGGGACTATCTTGGTTGCGTATCCTGGGCACACTGTGCCGCCAATTTTTCTGTGTCGTGCCCTGCATTAATAGCAAGGATCCGTGTTCCAGACTCACCTCGTGAACTGGCAGATCACTGGACCTGCGATGACGCAGCAGAAACCGCCGTGGCGCACCAAGACTGACTGAGGCAATTACTGGGTTCTCGCCCAGCTCCTTCTCATCATCACTGTGCCAGCCCATGCTGTCCTGCCCTGTTCGATAAAGATTCAGCAACACACCATCGAAACTCAACCCCATGTATTGCTGGACACGATGCCGAATCTCCAGCAACTCTGGAAACCACGGCAGGGGTTGATTGACTAAACCGGAATAGCGGTATACAGATTTTTGATCACCGTACCAGGCTGCAAGTCGCGGTGAACAGACTTGCTTACCAAAAAGTGTGATCCTTGGCTGTGTCCAGCGAACCGCACCGGACAGATCACTGAGTAGCCGATCGCCGACCCGGGCCGAGAAAAATCCAGGTACATAGGCAAGATCACCATCCGGCAAAGCAAGTCGACCGCGACCCTCCAGTTTCACCGGCTTCTGGCGCCGGTTCTTCATGGCGTTACATAAAAAATCGTTTGCTGATTCAATCCGCACCCACGGCTGCAGCCACGGGTGACATAACGAAGGCTGCGCCTGTGCTGTTGCCGGTATGCGGATCGAACTGAGCGATTCCAGGACAGGCGTACATGCTCGGATAGACCCCCTGGGGAATCGTAATAACCGAGTAATGCCGACTGAGAAATTCGACGATATCAGGATCAAGCAATGTATCGACGGTAATATCCGTACCTCCACTGACATCGATACGAGGCTGGTGTATCGCGTCGTGAACAGTCATCTGGCAATCCGCCAAGAACGATAAAAGCTGAAGCACCGCTGACATGATACGCCGACCACCGGATGCCCCGATTGCGGTACGGTATCCAGCTCGATCGCACATGATCACCGGACACATATTAGACAATGGGCGCTTACCCGGAGCGATTGAGTTTACTCTGTCAGGCGTCGGGTCGAACCACATCATGCCGTTATTCATCAGGATACCTGTATCGGGAAGCACCACCTTTGATCCGAATAATGACAACAGCGTCTGGGTCAGGGCAACCACATTACCCTCTCGATCGACTACATTGAGATGCGTTGTACACGACGGTATCGCGCCCTCAGGAGAATCACCAAATCCACAAAGCCGTTCAGCATACGCTTCGTTCATCGCAGCAGCATAAGCACCGTACAACTGGCCATCGGGCGCCGCAGGTGGACCAGCAAGATTTTGTTCCAGAAGACCCAATGCATGCTGCAGTGTTGGACCGGCGCTGAGGCCGGTTGCCGCATTGACAGTGACGTTGCGATAGGTAAACCCGTCAACGGCGTGCAGCACGGGCGTATAGGATTTCAGATCGTCGATGCCGAGTTTCATACCGAGCAGCGACGCATCCCTGACAATATCCTCGGCAAGGGACCCCCGATAGAATGATTCTGCACCTTCTACTGCCAATCGCTGCAGCGTCTGCTGAAGCGCTTTCAGCTCTATAACCGGTAACGGTCCACCCCACTGACCAACTGGCGCCTGACCATCCGGCAGGAACAATGCTTTGCTTGATGGAAACCGTGAAAGATCGCGTGCTGCTGAAGCAATCTTCAAACTGGAATACCAGTCGACCCGTAAACCCCGCTCGGCAAGCTCGATCGCAGGCGCAATCAAGTCACTCCAGCCCCATGTTGCGAAACGCTCTACCACGGCATCAAGTCCGGCCACCAGTCCGGGCACGGCCACTGACCAGGGACCAATCACGTTTCGATTGTCGACCACGCCGGGCCAGTTGAAAAGATCTGAATCGAACCCGGTGCTCAGCGGATAGTCAGCAGGGTCAACAGCGAGTGGCGCGCGCACGCCGCTTTCCAGTACATAGGTTTTGTCATCTGCAGCAGAATAGGTCACCATGAACGCGCAGCCGCCCAGGCCGCTCATCCACGGTTCAACCACGCCCAATGCAAACGAAGTGGCGACGGCAGCATCCATGGCATTGCCACCTTGGGCGAGGACCCGTGCGCCCACCTCAGAAGCAAGATAATGCTGGCTGGTAACAACGCCACCAGAGCTTTGTACGACCGGCTTGGTAACCGACCATTTTTCCGCCAATATATTACTCATGCGGCAGGTGCCCCGTCACCCAAAAAGAATTACATCGGTCGTTTACCGGCGCGAACCCGTCAGTCAGATCCGTAATATCTTGCCCGGATTCATGATGTTGTCTGGATCCAGCGCCTGCTTAATGGAACGCATCACGCTCACTGCTTCACCATGCTCTGCAACCAGAAAGTCTAGTTTCCCGTAGCCAATGCCGTGCTCGCCGGTACAGGTCCCACCCATCGATAGTGCGCGCATCACCATACGCTCATGAAGTGCTTCGGCACGATCACGTTCATCCGGGTCATCTGGATCGATTATTAAACACAGGTGAAAATTACCATCACCCACATGGCCTGCAATCGGTGCCAATAGCCCTGTATCCTTTATATCCGCTTGAGTCTCGGTAATACAGTCCGCGAGCCGGGAAATAGGCACACACACATCCGTAGCCCAAATCTCCCCTTTCGGCCTCATTGCTTTACAGGCATAAGCGACATCGTGCCGGGCCTGCCACAGCCGATTTCGCTCTTCGGTATTGGCCGTCCACTTGAAATCTCCACCACCGAACTCGGCAGCGATCTCCGCCAGACTTTGAGCCTGTTCAACAGCGTAGGCTTCAGTGCCATGAAATTCCAGAAACAAAGTCGGTGCAACTTCGAAATCAGTCTTGGAGTAATTATTGATGGCTTTGATCTGAGTTTCATCAATAAGTTCGATTCGGGCAACAGGGATACCGAACTGTATGGTTGTTATTACGGTATTGACTGCAGATTCGACATCAGGAAAAGTGCAGACAGCAGATGTGATCGATTCAGGTATGCCATATAAGCGAAGTGTGACTTCGGTAATTACGCCGAGAGTGCCTTCCGAACCTACAAACAATCGTGTCAGGTCGTAACCTGCGGCAGATTTTCTGGGACGGCGGGAGGTCTGGATGATTCGTCCGTCTGCCAATACCACAGTCAACGCGAGGACGTTCTCCCGCATAGTGCCATACCGAACTGCGTTGGTTCCTGAAGCTCGGCAAGCCGCCATACCGCCGATGGAAGCATCCGCACCTGGATCGATCGGGAAAAAGAGTCCGCTATCCCTGAGATACTCATTGAGTTGTTTACGCGTGACACCCGGCTGAACGACAACATCAAGATCCTCAGCGTGGACCTCAACCACCTGATTCAATTCGAGCATATTGATGCACACACCACCGTGCAACGCGCCAACATGCCCCTCAAGTGCGGTCCCCGTACCGTAGGGAATTACGGGTACGTGGTGGCGAGCACAGATCGATACGATCTCGCTAACCTCCTCAGTACTGTGCGGTGTTACAACGGCATCAGGTGGTAAGGAGGGATGAAACGATTCATCTTTACCATATTTTTCCCGCACGGTATCAGATAACGACACGCGGTCACCAAATCGAGCGACCAGTTCATCAATTGCAGGCTCACACGAGCCATACTCATAGGCTAGCTGTGACATTATAGAAAGCCCTCTCCTAATTTCACGGTCATAGCAACAGTATAGCCCTCCACAACCGTGCGGTGTTTGTATTTTCTGGTACCATCAGCCTAAATTTGACATCAAAAGGAGTGTAGTCAATGGCGCTAACAGCAGGAAGTACTGTTCGGGGAATTACACAGTTTGGCCAGGTTGAGTGGGACACACGCGTGGAGCTAGCTGCCTGTTACCGAATCTTTGACTACCTCGGTTGGACCGAACTAATTTACAACCACATCACGCTCAGAGTGCCGGGACCGGAGAAGCATTTCCTAATTAATCCATTTGGCCTGCACTATAGTGAAGTGACTGCATCAAACTTGGTCAAGATTGATTTGGACGGCAATCCAATCGGTGACAGCGATTACCCTGTCAATCTTGCGGGTTACGTAATACACAGTGCAGTCCATCGACACCGTGAAGATGCGCACTGCATCATGCACACCCATACCACAGCGGGTATGGCAGTCGCGTGTCTAGAAGAAGGGCTCACCTATGACAATTTTATGGCTGCATTTTTGCCGAATGTTGCCTACCATGATTTCCAAGGCGTTACGGTCGACCGTGCAGAGCAGGATGATCTCGTCAACAGTCTCGGCCAATCGAATGCCTTGATACTTCGAAACCATGGCTTATTGTCCTGCGGACCCACTGTTGCCAAAGCCTTCAGCACGCTGTGGACACTGGAAAGAGCGTGCCAAATTCAGCTAGCAACCCATTCTATGAATAAGGCGGTTTTGCCCCTGCCAGAAAAGGCATTCCAACGAACCGCTGATCTCAGTAACATTGACAAGAAAAGGACCTACAACCCCGAACAAATGGTGTTGGATTGGTTACGTCGCGAAATCGACAAACGTGATCCTAGCTATGCTAGCTGACCTGATTACAATTTATTAAATCAATCCAGTAATCTCGGATGGCTATGTACTGGCGAGAAATCTCGGTCCCGTGGGGAGAATCAGACCCTTTCGGCTTGGTGTATTACCCCAGAATTGTGGCGTGGTTCAATGATACCGAGCATGAATTGTTTAGAACCATTGGATACCCAATTGATCAGATGATTCGTAAAGATCGCACCACCTTCGTCATGGGAGAGATTCACTTTCGTTTTGTCGGACCCGCAGCCTATGGCGATCGGGTAATGACAAAAGTCAGTCTTGAAAAACTTGGCGAACGTACACTGCATTGGAATTGTGTAGCAACGAATGTCGAGACGGGTGAATTAATTTGTGAAGGTAGGGCTGTACGCGTATATGCGCGAATCAAAGAGGATGGTAATTTGGAGTCCCAGCCTATACCCGACTTTATGCGTACCGTGCTCAACGAGCTCGGGCAAGTCAAACAGTTGGGAGACGGTCTAATCGACGAAGTCAAACGGTAGATCTACCGCAATTACACTGACCTACTTATTAACTGGATCAGAGCTTTCCAATGGTGCTTCAAGAACAAAGCCGAGGCATCCCCAAATCAGGTCAAAATTGCTGCATCGGAATCCTTGTTAATCCGCGTGCGGCACGCGATATTCGTCGACTCGTAACTGGAGCATCTTCAATCCCTGTTTCTGAACGGATTGCTATCTGTCATCGAATCATCCGTGGACTCTCGGCACTTGATATTGGGCAGGTTCTGATGATGCCCGATCGTGACAACATTGCAACAAAACTGAAATCTGCCGTCGAACGCGACAGGTCATCGACTTCTGCGGAGCTTCCTAAGGTTCGAATTCTGGACATGCCGGTCACTGATTCGGCCAAGGACACTCTAGAAGCCGTTCAACTGATGGTGAAAGCCAAGGTTGGGGCTATCGTGGTCCTTGGCGGCGACGGTACCCATAGGCTGGTCGCCCACGCGTGTGGAAAGATTCCTATGGCCTGTATTTCGACGGGTACAAATAATGCGTTTCCCGGCAATCCGGAAGCTACAATTGCCGGCCTCGCAGCAGGCGCTGTCGGTCGTGGTCTAGTTACTCCTGACGTTGTGTGCCATTCAAATAAACGACTGTGTGTTAGGGTCAATGGTCAAGATACTATTCCAGCTCTCGTCGACGTCTGCATCACCACAGACACACAAACAGGAACCCGAGCGCTCTGGCGTAGTGACCGACTTCGGAAGCTGTTTTTGACATTCGCGGAACCAGGCCAAGTAGGCCTTTCCTCAATTGGTAGCTTAATCTCACCTACAACTCGAGAGGATAACAACGGGCTCGTCATCGACATAGACCCGACAGCGAAAGAATTTAAGAAACTAATGGCACCCATAGCTCCGGGACTCTTCGAGCCGGTGGCAATAACTAACTATGAACCTATATCGATAAACCAGAAATGTGTGCTGGACAACTCTGTGGGCACATTGGCTTACGATGGGGAAAGAGAAGTAACGGTGTTTAGTGGTGACCGAATCGAAATTGCATTGGATCGCCGGGGACCACGCACAATTGACATGACAAAAACTATTGAAAACATCGCCTACAGTGGCTTATTGATTAACGACGATGCACTACAATCTCGTCGCTGACACAGAGTCGAAATTTTTCAGACCACCGTCACCAAATACTTATTTAATATCGAAGGGGAAATATCCGATGACCAGTTCCACAACGATCTTTGCCGCGAAAAAGATCCTTACAATGAACTCTTACCAACCCATAGCTACTCATGTCGCAGTTCGGGACGGTCGGATACTTGGGGTAGGCTCACTTGATGAACTTGCGCATTGGGGTGATTACACACTGAATGAGACATTTTGTGACAAAGTTCTGGTTCCAGGATTTGTCGAAGCCCATTGCCATGCAATGAACGGATCGGTCTGGGAACATACCTATGTTGGATACTTTGATCGCACCGACCCCAACGGGCAGGTGTGGCCGGGAATAAAAAATATCACTGGTGTAGTTGAACGACTCATAGAAATCGAACAGACACTTGATGATTCCGAAGAGACACTGTTTGCCTGGGGATTTGACCCCATCTATTTTGATGACGGGGTCCGTATGAAGCTGGAACATCTTGATCAGGTATCCCGTGACCGACGCATTCTGGTTCAACACTCCAATGGTCATTTACTCAATGCCAACCGCAAGGTGCTTGAACTGGCCGGCATCGACGCAACCACTGACGTCGAAGGTGTTATGAAAGATACCGACGGAAGTCCAACCGGAGAACTTGGAGAAATGGCGGCACAATTCATGGCCTATAAGGTAACGGGTATGCGAAAGTTGGACGGTATTAATAGCAATGACCTCTGGTCCTTCGCAAAAACCGCAAC